>Ga0182736_1000650_pt1 | contig 46933 bp, 36 predicted proteins | sample eDN5th30CKraftBY_FD_128882 | JGI IMG/M metagenome (GOLD analysis project Ga0182736, IMG submission 128882) | Enriched backyard soil microbial communities from Emeryville, California, USA - eDNA 5th pass 30_C Kraft BY (version 2) (version 2) | ecosystem: Environmental > Terrestrial > Soil >... | reverse complement strand
CATCAGTTCCGAAAAACCGACAAAAAACACCACACCCCCAACACGGGGCGCCAAGGATGCGGCAAAAAACAACAACAAACAAAAACCACCAAACACACTATTGAGTTCTCAAACAACACGCCCCACCCGGACGCGCAGTCAATCCGCGGCTAAAAGCCGCGCATCGGCCGTGCGGACAAGTGAAACGCCCCCGGAATCGCTTTGTGAATCTCTTGGATTCCGCGGGCTTGTCGCGCTTACCCGGTCTGGCCTGGTCGCGGCGACGTGCACTAAGTTACGCGAGGTGAAACTGGGAGTCAAATCCGCTGCTAGCAGACGTTTTTCGGCCCTTCAAGATCAACTTCGGGTGCCGCCGGCGCCCAGCTAACCCCTCGCTGGACCCTCGTTGGACCTTCTCTAGACCCTCTCGATGCCGGCCACGTTGCGCTTGCCGCGGCGCAACACCAACCACCGTCCGTGCAGAAAGTCATCGGGCTGCGGCGCCCATTCCTCACTGTCCACCCGGACGTTGTTCACCGACACACCCCCCTCGCCGATCGTGCGGCGAGCCGCACCCCGGCTCGCCGACAGCCCGGTGGCCACCAGCAGATCGACGATGCCGTCGGCGGCGCCGGGCCCCAGCTGTGCCACCGGCGTCTCCTTCAGGGCCGCGGCCAGCGTCGATTCGTCCAGCCGGGACAGCTCACCCCGGCCGAACAGCGCCTGACTTGCCAGCTCGACGGCCTCGGTGGCCGCCGCACCGTGCACCAGGGTGGTGAACTCTCGGGCCAGCCGGCGTTGGGCGGCGCGCTCGTGCGGACGCTCGGCCGTCACCTGCTCCAGTTCTGCCAGCTCGTCGGCGGACAAGAAGGTGAACCAGCGCAGGTAGCGGATCACATCGGCGTCGGCGGTGTTGAAGAAGTACTGGTACCAGGCATACGGGCTGGTCATCTCGGGATCCAGCCACAGGCTGCCGCCTCCGGTGGACTTACCGAACTTGGTACCGTCGGCGGCCGTCACCAGCGGGACGGTCAGCGCGTGCACGGTCGCGCCCAGCTTCTGGCGCACCAGCCGGACGCCGGCGATGATGTTGCCCCACTGATCGGAGCCGCCGATCTGCAGCGAGCAGCCGTGCCGCCGGTGCAGCTCCACATAGTCGTTGGCCTGCAGCAGCATGTAACTGAATTCGGTGTAGGAGATGCCCTCGGAATCCAACCGGCGCCGGATGGTGTCGCGGTCCAGCATCACGTTGACCGAGAAGTGCTTGCCCACATCCCGGAGGAACTCCAGCACGGACAGCGACGCCGTCCACTCCAGGTTGTTGACCACCAACGCGCCGGTGGCGCTGTCATCGAAGTCGACGAAGCGCTCCAGCTGTCCGCGGATCCGCTCGGACCACTCGGCCACGGTGTCGGCGCTGTTGAGGGAGCGTTCGCCGGTTTCGCGGGGATCACCGATCAGACCGGTGGCACCACCGGCCAGCACGATCGGCCGGTGGCCGGCCCGCTGGAAGCGCCGCAGCGCCAGCAACGGCACCAGGTTTCCGGCGTGCAGGCTGGGCGCGGTCGGGTCGAATCCGGCATAGACGGTCATCGGCCCCCGCGTCACCTCGGCGGTCAGGGCGTCGAGGTCGGTGGATTGGGCGATCAGCCCGCGCCAGGCCAGCTCGTCGAGAATGCCCGCGGGTGCAGTACTCATGGGTTCGATCTTCCCGGTTGATGTTCGGCCGGCGTCAGTCAGGCTCGGTCAAGGAGGGCACGGCTCTTGTCTGCAGGGGTGCCCGCCGCGCACAATTTATGGGCATCTCATGAATCACTCACGTTATTCGGAGTTTTGTCGCACCCGAGGAGGGGCGTATGCCGCGATCGAGAGCCGCCGCAGCCACTGTGACGACGTCCCTGGCGGCCGCCGCCATGGCGATGCTGATGATGGCACCGCGCGCGGTTGGCGAGTCGGCCCCGTCGCAGCTCCTGCAACCGGTGATCGACCAACTGCTCGAGGCGCAGCAACAGATCACCGACACCAACGCCGGCTTTCCCTTCATCACCCCGGCCGACCTGTCCACGCTGGGCGAGTATCAGCAGATGTTGGCGGGCACGATGTTCGCCTCATCGCTCAACATGCTGGCCAGAAACGAGTTCCACGACGTGGTCATGCCCTGGGCGCCGTACCCGTGGTCTGCCAATGTTGCTGACCCGCAACCGTTTTTGACCTACAACAATCCGGACAATTTCTACAGCTCCCTGCCGGTCGACCCGGACAAGACCTACGTGATCACGGTGCACCCCGCACCGGGCACCCAGGATGTGACGTTCCTGGCCAATTCGGGCAACGGCGTGACGACCGACTTCGAGCCGCTCGCGGCCGGCGTCGACCTGGCGAACGCCACACCCAACGCGGACGGCAGCTACACCATCGTGCTGAGCTCCACCGCGCCGACAGGCGTATCGGCCGGTAACTGGGTCGGCATCGCCGGGGCCGACACGGTTGTCGTTCGAGACACCCTCGGCGACTGGGGCCAGATACACAACAGCTTCTCCATCGAGGAGCAGGGCGCCTCTGGGGCGCTGACCTTCCCGCTGCTCTCAGACGACCAGATCCTGTCGATGCTGGGCACCATCGCCGCGAACCTCCCCAGGGAGAATCTGTCCGGCAGCTACCTCGGACAGTTCCAGGGCGTCGACACCGTCCCGGTCAACACGTTCTCCGACATCGCGCCCACCACCGAGCACATACCGGGCCCGTTGCTGTCGAATCAGCTGACGAGCTTGGGCCACTTCTCACTGGCGGCCGACCAGGCGCTCATCGTGCAGGTGCCGCAGATCGACGCGGCGTACTCGAGCATCATGGTCGCCAACGCCTGGGGGCAAACCGCTCCGTTTGCGACCACGTTCGGCAGCCTCAACAACACCCAGACCGTCCATGACTCCGACGGCTTCACCTACTACGTCATCAGCGCCAAAGACCCCGGTGTCGCCAACTGGGTCGACAACTCCGGTATCACCCACGGGGGTGTCTGGCTGCGGTGGCAGAACATCACCGGCTCCGTTCCCAGCATCCCGGTGCGGACCGAGGTCGTCGACGTCGCCGACGTCAAGAACGAGATCGGCAATCTTCTGCCGGCTGACACCCCGCTCGTCTCCGCCGCGGAACGCGCCGCCGACCTACAGGAACGGCTATTCGAGTACGGCTACGCGCACGATCAGAGCCACGGCATCGCCTGGGTGGGAGCCAACCTGATGTACGACCAGGTCAAGGCGGCGATGGGCGCCGAGCAGTTCACCGCGATCTTCGGAGGTCAAACCGATGTGCCCTCGGTCCTGGACCGGCTGACTCCGGAGTTCAGCCCCAACCTGGCCACCCTCGCGCACGACATCCTGACCAATCCCGACGGCAGCCTCTCGGCGCTCATCAACAATGTGCCCCTAGCGATCAAAGACATCGAGTTGCCGGTCATTCTGCTGGTCGAGCGGCTCCAGGTCCTCGCCGGGCATACCACCGAGGCGATCCAGACCGCGGTGTCGTCCGGCGACCTCCCGGAGCTGTGGACGGCGCTCGGCACGGCGGCGCAGGGGCTCGGGACGATCTTCGACCTGACGCTGACGGACCCGGCCACCAGCATCACCGCCGGATTCCTCAACGCCCGCGACGACCTTGCCGTCGCTGTGATGAACGCATCCGGCGGCTTCGCGCCACTGAGCGAGTCCGCACCGCTGTGGGATTCACTGGCCGCGCTCAATGAAGCGCTGATCCACACGCTGGCCCATTCCGCCGCCGGCACCGCGCTGCTGGATTCGGGCGATATCGCGGCGCTGGATCTACTGCCCTGAGCAGCGGCCCGCCGGATCAGTCGCTGGCGCCGGGCGCCGGCGCCCGTGGGCTGCGTCGGTAGGCCGATACCTCGGGCCGGCCGGGCACCCACAACCGCCACGGCCGGTCGGCGGCCTGGCTGACCCCCACCCGCGGGCCGGCCTGCGCGGCCAGTCGCGCACCGAGTCGCAGCCGCACCGGGCTGCCGGCGTCGAACAAGTCGATCCCGTTGTCTTCCATAGTGATTCCCAGTGCGGAACAGAGATTCCCTGGCCCGCGAGCCAACCCGGTACTGGGCACCGCCTCACCGCGACGGGACCGGGCCGTAGCCGACCCCCCGTCGATAGCCGCCGCCCGCAGCAGCACCGCGGCGGCCGTCCCGTCCGGGCCGCAGGCCACGTTGGCGCAGACGTGCATGCCGTAGCTGCGGTAGGTGTAGAGCCGCCCGGGCGGTCCGAACATCACCGTGTTGCGCCCGGTGGGCCCGCGATAGGAATGCGCCGCAGCGTCCGGCCAGGGGCCGTCGGGCACTCCGCCGTAGGCCTCCACTTCGACGATCGTCGCGCGGACCCCGCGGGCCTCGAGCGTGGCGCCGAGCAGCAGGTGGGCGGCCGCGAGCGGATCCACCGCAAGCTCGGCAGCACTCACGGCGCAGATTCTGCCGGACCCTTGACAACGCGCCGCGACCGGGCGAATATTCATCACATGATGATTTCATCGCATGATGAATTATCCCGTCCTCGCGGTGCCCCGGCGGTAGACATCGCGCACCTCCGGGTGATCCGGGGCAAGCGACCGGTGCTGCACGATCTCTCGGTGCGGATCGCCCCCGGCGCCATCACCGGCCTGCTCGGGCCGTCGGGCTGCGGCAAGACCACCCTGATGCGCTGCATAGTCGGCACCCAGGTCATCACCGCCGGCAGCGTCGACGTGCTGGGCAGCCCGGCCGGCTCGCCCCAGCTGCGTCACCGGGTGGGTTACATGCCCCAGCAGCCGACGATCTATGACGACCTGCGGGTGATCGACAACGTGCGGTACTTCGCGGCGCTGGCGGGCGTCGACACCCAGGCCGCCGACGAGGCGATCGACGCGGTGGATCTGCGGGACCACCGCGGCGACCACTGCGCCAACCTGTCCGGCGGTCAGCGTGCTCGGGTCTCGCTGGCCTGCGCACTGGTCGGGCGGCCGGACCTGTTGGTCCTCGACGAACCGACGATCGGCCTGGACCCGGTGCTGCGCGCGGACCTCTGGCACCAGTTTCAGGCCCTGGCCCGACGCGGCACGACGCTGCTGGTGTCCAGCCATGTGATGGATGAGGCCGAGCACTGCGGCGATCTGCTGCTGATGCGTGAGGGCCGGCTGTTGGCGCGCACCTCACCGAGACGACTGCGAGAGGAGACCGGATGTACGTCCATGGAGGAAGCGTTCCTGTCCGTCATCCGGCGCAGCACCGCGCCCCGAGCCGGCTGAGCGCGGCGCTGCAGCTGCGGCCTTTCCTGGCGACCACCCAGCGGATCCTGCGGCAACTGGCCGGTGACCACCGCAGCGTCGCGATGGTCCTGCTGGTGCCCAGCCTGGTCATCACGCTGATGTATTTCATGCTGGCCGACACCGCGCACCCGCCCGGTACGCCATCACCGTTCCAAGTAGCCTGCCTGATCCTGCTGGGACTGTTCCCGTTGTTCCTGATGTTCGTCATCACCGCGATCACGATGCAGCGGGAACGCGCGTCGGGAACGCTGGAGCGCATCTTGACCACCCCGCTGCGCCGGCTCGATCTACTGGCCGCCTACGGGACGGCGTTCTCGATCGCGGCGGCCGCCCAGGCCAGCCTGGCATGCGTGGTCGCGTTCTGGTTACTGGGTTTCGAGACCGTGGGCAGCCCGGCGTGGGTATTCGTGATCGCGATCGTCAACGCGGTGCTCGGCGTCGGTCTGGGCCTGCTGTGCAGCGCCTTCGCCCGCACAGAATTCCAAGCCGTGCAGTTCATTCCGCTGGTCATGGTGCCGCAGCTGCTGCTGGCCGGGATCATCGTGCCGCGCGCGGCCATGCCCGAGTGGCTGCAATGGATCAGCAACGCGCTACCGGCCAGCTATGCACTCGAAGCACTTCAGCAGGTGGGCACCCATCTGGAACTGACCGGCGTCGCGGTGCGCGACATCATCATCGTGCTGTTGTTCGCGGTCGGCGCCTTGGGCCTGGCGGCGGCGACGCTGCGACGGCAGACGGCGTGATGTCGGCCGAGCCCACCGGCGGCCGGAGGCCGGGCCGCCCCTCCGGCGCCTCCGGGAGCCGGGACAGAATTCTGGCATCCGCGCGGGAGCTGTTCGCCCGCAACGGATTCGCAAACACATCGATGCGGGCGGTGGCCTCCGGCGCGGGCGTCGACGCTGCGCTGGTGCACCACTACTTCGGAACCAAACAGCAGCTGTTCGCTGCGGCCACCGAGCTGCCGGTCGATCCGATGGTCGTGCTCGGGCCGCTGCGGGAAACGCCTGTCGATCAGCTCGGCCGCGCCCTTCCGGAGCTGCTGCTGCCGCTGTGGGATTCGCAGAGCGGTACCGGGTTGATCGCGGCGATGCGCTCGATGCTCACCGGAACCGAAGTGCCCCTGGCTCGTTCGTTCTTCCGCGACATCGTCGTCGCAGAACTGTCCCAACGCATCGACGAACCGGACGGAACCGGCGTGCTGCGCGCCGAATTCGCCGCGAGCCAGCTGATGGGCATCGTCGTCGCCCGCTATATCGTCGGCCTGGAACCGCTGGCCTCGATGCCCGGCGAGCAGATCGTCGACATGATCGCCCCGACGCTGCAGCGCTATCTCACCGGGGATCTGCCGGAGGGGCCTGCGCGATGAGGTGGGCGTGCTCGTCGTCGCCGATGGTGGCGGCTTCGTCGACCAGCAGCACCGGAATGCCGTCCTCGATGCGGTAGGCGCGGCGCAGACGCGGGTTGTAGAGCACCCACGCGCCGGGTTGCCCGGAGCGCTCCGCCAACACCAGTCGGCCGCGGTCGGCCGGGCAGACCAGAATGGCCAGCAGATCAGCGTCGATCACCGGTGGCCCCCGGCCAGTTCGGCGCGCACCGCGGCGGTCAGCCGTTTGAATTGCTGGCTGGAGGCATCGAAGTACCAGGCGTTGCGTCCGGCCTTGGGCAACCCGGTCTCGCGCAGCGCACCCAGCGTCGGGCGGTAGACGGCGCTCAGCGGCAGATCCGGCACGACGTGGATGACATCGGGCCCCGCACCCACGGGCATCTCGGCCACCGCCTCACTGAGGTCCGCGGCGGTGACCGTCGCACCGGGGCGCACCGTCACCGCCGACACGACGAGGTCCGCGGCGTCCGGCGAGGCGCCCGGCACCCGATAGGTCACCGCCAGATCGATGCCGTTGACGGTGCCCAGCGCGTCGGTGATCACCACCGGATAAGCCATTCCCCGCTCGGTGTGGATGCTCGACCCGCGCCCGCCGGCCAGCCAGTAGTCGCCGTCGGCGTCGCGGCGGAACAGGTATTCGGTGGAGATCCAGGTGTCGGCCGGGGCGAACACCCCCCGCTTGACCGAGGCCGACGGGTCGATCGGGCCGCGCGGTTTGGCCAGCAGCACCCCGACCTCGTCGGTCTCGGCGACCCGCACAAAGCCGCGTTCGTCTTCCAGGATCAGGTCGTGTTCGGGGTCGTAGGCGGCCAACTCCACCTCCACCGCGCCGGGCAGCGGGCGGCCCTTACTGCCGACCTTGGCCCCCGAGACGTTGGCCAGCACGGCCTGACCGTCGGTGGTCGCGAAGAACTCGACGACGTGGGCGGGCGCGAACGCCTCGGTGACCCGGTTCCACAGCCCGACCGGCATACCGGAGCCGATGAACAGCCGCACCGGGTGGTTGCCCTGCAGCACGAAGTTCGGGTCGTCGATGACCTCGCGCAGCATCGCCCAGGTGTAGGACACCACGCTGACCCCGTACTGGCGTACCTCGGCGACGAACCGGTCGGGGTTCAGGCCGCGCGACAACGCGATGCGCGCCCCGCCCACCACGGCGCCGCCGAGGCTGACCAGCAAGCCGGACTCGTGGTGCAGCGGCGTCAGGCAGTACAGCGTGTCGTTGGCTCCCAGCGCGGCCGTCGAGGCGGTGCCGAACGCCGAGAGCGCCCAGCGGTAGTTGGTGATCTGCTTGGCCACCAGCTCGCCTGCCACGGTGCTGAAGGCGATGAATGCCAGATCGCGGGCGAATCCCGGGTTGGGCCGGTACCAGCCGGGCAGCTCGACGGCGTCGGGGTCGATCTGCTCCATGTCGACGACGTCGGCGTCGCCGGGCAGGCCCAGATCGCGCGCTTCACCACCGCCGAGCACCAGCACCTTGCAGTCCAGTTCCCGGGAAGCCGCGATGGCGTTGTCCAAATTGCCCGGGCCGCTGATGATCTCGGAGACTCCGCCGAGGCGCGCGGCCGCGACCAGATCCCCGTCGGGCGGCATCAGCACGGCGACCGCTCCCAGTCGAGACAGCGCCGCGATCGCAACCATGGCGCTGGGGCGGGTGGCCATCAGCACACCGACGTGGACGCCTTGGCGCACCCCGACGTCGATCAGCCCGCGCACCACGTTGTCGATACGCCGGTTGACAGCCTCATAGGTGTGCACCCGCCCGTCGAACAGCAGGAATTCGCCGTTCGGGGAGTCGGCTGCCTGCTCGTCGATGATGCGGCCCAACGAGATTCGGGTGTGGTCGTTGATCTGCCCCAACCGGGCCAAGCGGGGCAGGGTGCGCGCGGTCTCGACCGCCATGGTGCGCATCGACTTCTGTGCCGCCACCATGGCGTCGGCGGCACCGCGCGCCAGCGTGATCGCGACACCGGAGGCCTCCCCCAGCCCGTGCGCGATCCGCGACGTCATCGCGACACCGCCCTTGGTGCGTTCTGCGGCGGTCTGATCGGCCATCAGCGCCACACCGGTGGGCTGCGGGCCCTGGCCCTCCTGCCACAGCACCCAGTCGGCGACGGTCGGCCAGGTCAGCTCGGCGGCCTTGGACCCCACCACCAGACCGAAATGCCCGGCCCGCAAGAGATATTCGAAAACCTTCGCATTCGGAGCGGCACGACGGATGCCGCGCACCGCGACCGGCTGGCCGATATCGTCGACCTCGCCGACGAACGCCAGCACCGGGCAGGTGATGTCGGTCAGCGTCACCAGTTGCCCGTTGATCGCGAAGCCGCCGGTCATCATGCGGTTGTGTGCGATGAACTGCTTGAGCAGTTCGGAGATCGCCGGGCCCGACCAGGCGATCCAGCCCTCCGATTCCAGGAATCGCCGTTGCGCCTCCCGCGGCAGCAGGGCCTCCCGGTCGTGCAGCTGGCGCAGGAAGTCCATCCGCGCCTTGGCCGTCTTGAGCGGGTCCATCATCTGGAAGCCCAAGCGCGCCTGCCATCCCGAGATGTCCAGCCGGTTGAAGACATGGTCGGCCATGAAGGCCGCCACGCCGGAAGCGATGTTGGGCGGCACGCCCATCGGCAGCGCGGCCAGGGTGTCCACCGGGGAGCCGAACGCGATGATGGACGCGATGCTCTTCGAATGGCGGTACGCCCCGGCCTGATAGGCGAACATGCCGCCCTGGGAGTAGCCGGCCAGGTGCACGTCGCGTCCGGTCGTCTCCGCGACGGTGTCGATCGCCTGGCTGAGCCCGACGATGTGGTCGGCCAGGTTGCGGCGCATGCCGCCCTCGACCTCATCGGGCGAGCCGAAGTCGATCACCCAGGGATCCACCCCGGCGCCGTGCAGGATGCCGACCGCTCCGTCCTCGCGGGTGACGTCCCACATGTTCGCCGACATCATCATCGGGTGCACCAGCAGCACCGGCGGGCCGGGCTGCGGCTGGCCGGGCCGGTTGTCCGGCGGGAAGTAGCGCCGCAGCTTGTACATCGGGGTGCTCTCGACGATCTGGAACGGCGACGGCACGGTGCCGGTCTCCAGCCCGCCCCAGCGCAGCACCTCCAGGCCGTTCTGCGCGGTGGCCATCAGCCACTCGACCGGCCGGGTGATGGCCGACAGATTCAGATCCACGCTGCTCCCCTACGTCGCGCCCGATCGTCAATGACGTGCATATTCTGGCACATCAGGACGGTCGGCCCGGCTCGTTCAGCCGTCGCCATCGGGCAGGCAGTAGCGTTCTGTCAGTGGCACACCTGCTCGGAGCCGAGGCCCTTCACCTGCAGTACCCCACCGGTGTGGTGCTCGACTCAGTCACCCTCGGGGTCAATGACGGCGCCCGCATCGGCATCGTGGGTCGCAACGGCGACGGCAAATCCTCGCTGCTGCGACTGCTGGCCGGTTCCTTGACGCCGGACTCCGGCCGGGTCACCCGCCGCACCGGTTTGCGGGTCGGTTTGCTGGATCAGGCCGACATCCTCGACTCCGACCGCACCCTGGGGGCCACGCTGGTCGGCGACCAGGCCGACCACGAGTGGGCGTCCAACCCGCGCATTCGTGATGTGGTCGACGGTCTGGCCTCCGACCTGATCGCTCGGGGGGCCTGGGACGCGCCCGTCGCGGAGTTGTCCGGCGGGCAGCGCCGGCGGGTGCAGCTGGCCGCGCTGCTGATCGGCGACTGGGATGTGATCGCGCTCGACGAACCCACCAACCACCTCGACGTGGAGGGGATCACCTGGCTGGCGGGCCACCTGCAGCAGCGCTGGGCCCGCAACACCGGCGGGCTGCTGGTGGTCACCCACGACCGCTGGTTTCTCGACGAGGTGGCCACCACCACCTGGGAGGTACACGACCGCATCGTGGAACCGTTCCAGGGCGGCTACGCGGCCTATGTGCTGCAGCGGGTGGAGCGCGACCGGATGGCCGCGGCCAGTGAGGCCAAGCGGCAGAACGTATTACGCAAGGAATTGGCCTGGCTGCGTCGTGGCGCGCCGGCGCGTACCTCCAAGCCGAAGTTCCGCATCGAGGCGGCCAACGCGCTGATCGCCGACGTTCCGCCGCTGCGCAACGAGGTCGAGCTGGTGAAGCTGGCGACGGCGCGGCTGGGCAAGGACGTCATCGACCTGCTCGATGTCTCGGTCTCCTTCGACGGCCGGGAGGTGTTGCGCGACATCGAATGGCGCATCGGTCCCGGTGAGCGCACCGGTATCGTCGGCGCCAACGGCGCTGGAAAGTCCACCCTGCTCGGGCTGATCGCCGGCACGGTGGCACCCGACACCGGCCGGGTCAAACGCGGCAAGACGGTCCGGCTGGGCATGCTCGATCAGCAATCCGGGGAGCTGGCCTCGCTTGCCGGGGACCGGGTGGCCGACGTACTGGGCCGGCTGCGCAACGACTATCAGGTCGACGGCCGGGAGATGACCCCGGCTCAACTACTGGAGCGGCTCGGATTCGGCCGCGCGCAGTTGTCGGCTCGGGTCGGCGAGCTCTCCGGCGGGCAGCGCCGCCGGCTGCAGTTGATGCTGACCCTGCTGGCCGAGCCGAACGTACTGGTGCTCGACGAGCCGACCAACGACGTCGACACCGACATGCTCACCGCCACCGAAGACCTGCTGGACTCCTGGCCGGGCACGCTGATCGTCGTCTCCCACGACCGGTATCTGCTGGAGCGGGTCACCGACCAGCAGTACGCGATCCTGGACGGCCGGCTGCGGCATCTGCCGGGCGGTGTCGACGAGTATCTGCGGCTGGCCGCCGACGCTCGCCGCGCACCGGCGTCGCGGCCGGCTGCCGGTGCCGAGCCCGCCGGTGCGTTGTCGGGGGCGGAATTGCGTGCCGCACAGAAGGACCTGAGTGCCGTCGAGCGCCGGCTGGAACGGCTGGCGAAGCAGATCGATGCCAAGCATCACGAACTGGCCGCGCATGACCAGTCCGATCACGTGGGCCTGGCGGAGCTCACCCGGCAGCTGCGCGCTTTGGAGGACGAGGTGGCCGAGCAGGAGGGCCGCTGGCTGGAGCTTTCGGAGATCGTCGAATAGCACGTCACGCCGGCGGCCGTGACCGGCCTCTGCTCAGCGCCGCTCGAAATGCTGGTAGTCCACCGGCGACTTCCAATTGCCGCCCCAGCGCCAGCCCGCATCGGTGAAGACCCGGACCGCCGGGTCCCCGGGGTGCAGCAGGCCCGGCTCGATGCGGTGGCGGTCCAGATAGACCGCGGCGTTCTTGGGCTCGAATCCGCCCCGGCTGACCGAGGGGTTCAGCAGTGGGTTGATGTCGATGGCCCGGCCGTAGGCGTGCAGCGCCCAGTTCCCGGAACCCGGAATCCGCCGGCAGTTGAACGCCGACGTGTTGTTGTCCTCCATCGACAGTTCATCGTCGCCGCCCCGGTAGTGCGTGACCGACCGCATCTTCTCTATCGGGTATGCCAGCCGGTAAAGCCGCTCGAATACCGCAATGACCTGCGGGACCAGCTCCTGATGCACGATCAGCTCGCCGCGGTGCGGTTGGGCGTCGAAGCCGAGGTGGGTCACGGTGACACGCCGCAGTTGCGCCGGGGCGACCGGGCAGCCGGCGTGCCAGGTGGGGCCGAGGTCCGCGGCCGTGACGGCGGTGACGACGGCGGGTGCCGGTCGAGCGTCGGTGGACGAGGTCGGTGCCGGGACCAACGTCAGTGACGGCCCGGGCGGGGCGCCGGTGCACTGCGGCAACAGCCCGCAGATCGCGATCGCCATCACCAGGCGCCACGTTCTCGGGTTGGTTCGCCATCCGTTGATCCGCCCACGCTAGCGCACAGCGAGATCGGTTCTTGCGAAACATGGTTAAGGCGCCGCGAACGCGGCTATCCGTCATAGCGTCCTGAGCGGAAGGAGGGATCATGAAGATCAGTGGGATGACGAAGAAGGCCGTGGCAGCGGTGGCCCTCGCGGCGATCCCGGTGACCGTCGCGCCGACCGCAACGGCGGCCTACCCGATCGTCGGCAAGCTCGGCAGCACGCTGCAGGCCACCGACACCGTAGGCCAGGTCGTGTACTCGTGGCGGGTCGCCGATCTCAAGCCCAGCAGCGACACCATGCCGGGATACCCGGTGGCGGGCAAGGTCTGGGAGTCCACCGCGACGGTGAACGCGATTCGGGGCAGCGTGACACCGGCGATCTCGCAGTTCAACGCCGTCGCTCCGGATCGGGCCGCCTACCGGGTGCTGTGGCAGGTCGCCGCCCCCAAGGCCATCAGCGGCGCGACCATCCCGCAGGGCCAGCAGGCGAGCGGGAAGATCTACTTCGACGTCACCGGCCCGCCGCCGACCACGGTGACGATGAACAACGGCATGGAAGATCTGATGATCTGGGGCCCGTAGCGGCCGAAGCGCGGGGAACGCTCAGCCGTTGACCCAGTGCCGCTGCCGCGCAGCGCGTTGCACAAGGCCGGCCAGCTGTTCGGCGACCCGCTGCGGTGCGGTGCCCCCGCGGGCGTCGCGGGATGCCACCGAGCCTTCGACGGTGAGCACCTCGCGCACCTGCGGGGTCAGGTCGGGACTGATGTCGGCCAGTTCGGCGTCGGTGAGCTCGTCGAGGCCGACGCCGCGCTGCTCGGCGGCCTGCACCGCCGCGCCCGCCGCCTCGTGCGCGATGCGGAATGGAACACCTTGGCGCACCAGCCATTCGGCGATGTCGGTGGCGAGCGTGTAGCCGGCCGGCGCCAGCGCGGCCATCCGTTCGGTGTCGAAGTCCAGGGTGCCGACCAGCCCGGCCATCGCCGGCAGCAGCAGCTCCAGCTGGGCCGCCGAATCGAACACCGGCTCCTTGTCCTCCTGCAGGTCCCGGTTGTAGGCCAGCGGTTGGCCTTTCAGTGTCGCCAGCAGTCCGCTCAGATTGCCGATCAGCCGACCGGACTTGCCGCGGGCCAGTTCGGCGATGTCGGGGTTCTTCTTCTGCGGCATGATCGAGCTGCCGGTCGACCAGGAGTCGTGCAGCACCGCGTAGCCGAACTCCGTCGAGCTCCACAAGATGATGTCCTCGGCCAGCCGGGACAGGTCGACGGCGATCATCGCGAACACGAACGCGGCCTCGGCGGCGAAGTCACGGGCGGCGGTGGCGTCGATCGAATTATCGGCAGCCGCGGCAAAGCCGAGTTCGGCGGCGATCGCGTCCGGGTTCAGGCCCAGCGACGAGCCGGCCAGCGCGCCGGACCCGTACGGCGACACCGCGGCCCGGGAGTCGAAGTCGATGATGCGGTCCACATCGCGCAGCAGCGGGTGGGCGTGGGCGAGCAGGTGGTGGGCCAGCAGCACCGGCTGGGCGGACTGCATGTGCGTCTTGCCCGGCATGATGGCGCTCGGGTGGGCGGCCGCCTGCTGAGCCAACGCGTCGACCACGTCGAGCACGCCGGCGGCCACGCGACGAACCGTGTCGCGTAGCCACATCCGGAACAGCGTCGCCACCTGATCGTTTCGTGACCGCCCGGCCCGCAGCCGGCCACCCAGATCGGCTCCCACCCGGTCGATCAGGCCGCGCTCCAGCGCCCCGTGCACATCCTCGTCGGTGACCAGCGGCCCGAAGCTGCCGTCGGCGACGTCCGCGCCGAGGCTGTCCAGGCCGGCCAGCAGGCCGTCGCGCTGGTCGTCGGTGAGCAGCCCGGCGCCGTGCAGCACCTTGGCGTGCGCCTTGGACGCGGCGATGTCGTAGGGGGCCAGCACCCAGTCGAAGTGGGTGGATTTGCTCAGCGCGGCCAGTGCGTCCGACGGGCCTTCGGCGAACCGCCCGCCCCACAGTGACCCCTCGTTGGTGCTCACGGCGCGGTCGCCACCTTCCGGCGAGCAGACACAGAATCGCACTGGCGGGGGCTCCCGCATGCGATTCTGTGTCTGGTCGCGAGCAGGGGGCTCACGAGCCCAGGTCCCGGCGGGCGGAGATCTTCGAGCTCAGCCCGTGGATCTCGACGAAGCCGCGGGCAGCGCTCTGGTCGAAGGTGTCGCCCTCGTCGTAGGTCGCCAGGTTGAAGTCATACAGCGACTCCGCGCTGCGGCGGCCGTTGACCGCGATGTGGCCGCCGTGCAACACCAGCCGCACCTCACCGCTGACGTGCTGCTGGGTGTGCGCGACGAAGGACTCCAGGGCCGACTTCAGCGGCGAGTACCACAGACCGTCGTACACCAGCTCGGCCCACTTCTGGTCGGTGTGCCGCTTGAACCGGCCGAGCTCGCGCTCCAAGGTGACGTGCTCGAGCTCGGTGTGCGCGGTGATCAGCACCATCGCGCCGGGCGCCTCGTAGATCTCGCGGCTCTTGATGCCCACCAACCGGTCCTCGACCACGTCGAGCCGTCCCACGCCCTGCGCGCCGGCCCGCCGATTGAGCTCGACGATGGCCTCCAGCACCGACACTCGCCGGCCGTCGACCGAGACCGGAACCCCGCGCTCGAAGCCGATGATCACCTCGTCGGGCGTGTTCCAGTTGACCGTCGGGTCCTCGGTGTAGTCGTAGACGTCCTTGGTCGGCGCGTTCCACAGGTGCTCCAGGAACCCGGTCTCCACCGCACGGCCCCACACGTTCTGGTCGATGGAGAACGGCGAGCGCTTGGTGACGTTGATCGGGATGTCGTTCTGCTCGGCGAACGCGATCGCCTTCTCCCGGGTCCACGCGTAGTCGCGGACCGGGGCCAGCACCTTGAGATCCGGTGCCAGCGAGGCGAATCCGACCTCGAAGCGAACCTGGTCGTTGCCCTTGCCGGTGCAGCCGTGCGCGACGGTGCCGCCGCCGTGTTCCCGCGCCGCGGCCACCAGGTGCTTGACGATCAGCGGCCGGCTGATCGCCGAGACCAGCGGGTAGCGGTCCATGTAGAGCGCATTGGACTGAATGGTGGGCAGGCAGTAGCCCTCGGCGAACTCATCGCGGGCGTCGACCACGACGGCTTCGACGGCCCCGCAGTCCAGGGCCCGCTGGCGCACCACCTCCATGTCCTCGCCGCCCTGGCCGAGGTCGATGGCCACGGCGACGACTTCGCGCCCGGTCTCCTTGCCGATCCAGCTGATCGCCACCGAGGTGTCCAGGCCACCGGAATACGCCAGGATGACGCGTTCGGACATCGACTTCTCCTTGCTGTGTCTTACTGAGTGCTACGGGTCTTAGTGCAGGTCTTTGAGGGCGGCGGCGAGCTCGGCGCCGGTCATCGGCTCGCGCGCTGCCACGAAGATGGTGTCATCCCCGGCGATCGTGCCGACGACGTACGGTAGCGCGGCCCGGTCGATGGCGCTGGCCAGGTAGTCCGCTGCGCCGGGTGGGGTGCGCAGCACGGCGAGGTTTCCGGTGGCGTCGGTGGAGACCAGCAGCTCCCCCAGCAGCCGGCACAGCCGGTCGGTGCCACCGGACACCCCGCGCACCGGGCTGCCGTCCTCGGGCACCACGTACACCCCGGCCCCGCCGTCGACACCGCGCAGCTTCACCGCGCCGAGTTCCTCGAGGTCCCGCGACAGGGTGGCCTGGGTGACCTCGATGCCATCGGCGGCCAGCAGCGCGGCCAGCTCGGTCTGGCTGCGCACCGACTCCGAGGACAGCAGCTCCACGATGCGGGCTTGGCGGCCCACCCGGCCGACGGGGCTTTCCGGCCGGCTCATCGTGATCGTTCCAGCAACCACACCAACAGCGCCTTCTGCGCGTGCAGCCGGTTCTCGGCCTCGTCCCACACCGCGCTACGCGGACCGTCGATCACCGGGTCGGTGATCTCATCTCCGCGGTGCGCCGGAAGGCAGTGCAGCACTGTGACTTCCGAGTCAGCGACCGCGACGAGATCGTCGTTGATCTGGTAGGGCCGAAACGGCGCGACCCGGTCCAGACCGTCGTCCTCCTGACCCATCGAGGTCCAGGTGTCGGTGACCAGCACGTCGGCGCCGGCGGCGGCAGCGGTCGGGTCGATGGTGACGGTGACCGAGGCGCCGGTGTCGGCGGCCCGCGCCTGCGCTGCGGCCACCACCGCGGGATCGGGGGTGAACCCCTCCGGGGCGGCGACGGTGACGTGCACCCCGGCGGTGACGCCGCCGAGCATCAGCGAGTGCGCCATGTTGTTGGCGCCGTCACCGAGGTAGGTCAGCTTGAGTCCCTTGAGGGCGCCCTTGCGTTCGGCGATGGTCTGCAGATCGGCCAGCACCTGGCAGGGGTGGAACTCGTCGGAGAGCGCGTTGACGATCGGCACCGTGGCGGTGGTGGCCATCGCGGCCAGCCGGTCCTGGGCGAAGGTGCGCCACACGATGGCATCGACGTAGCGCGAAAGCACCCGCCCGGTGTCCTCCAGGGTCTCGTCACGGCCCAGCTGGGTGGAGCGGCCGTCGACGACGACGGCGTGCCCGCCCAACTGCGCGATACCGATCTCGAAGGAGAACCGGGTGCGGGTGGAGTTCTTGTCGAAGATCACCGCGACCCCGCGGGGGCCCTCCAGCGGCCGGCGGGAGAACGGCTCGGCCTTCAATTCCGCTGCCAAGGAGAGGATTTCGGCCTGCTCTACCGGCGTGACGTCGTCGTCGCGCAAAAAGTGGCGGATCATGACGCGGCCTCCCGCGCGGTCTCCAGCACCCCCGGCAAGGCGGTGAGGAAACCGCCGAGCTGCTTTTCGGTGATGATCAGCGGCGGGGCCAGCCGCACCACATCCGGGGCGGCGGCGTTGACCAGGAACCCGGCGCCGCGGGCCGCGGCCTCAACGGCTTTGGCCATCGGCGCGCTCAACACCACACCCTGCAGCAGGCCCTTGCCCCGCACGTGGTCGACCAGCGGATGGTGCAGTTCCTCGATCCCGTGACTCAGGAACTTGCCGAGCGTCCCCGCCCGGACGATCAGGTCGCCGTCGTCGAGCGCCTTGAGCACCGCCAGCGCGGCCGAGGTGCAGATCGGGTTGCCGCCGAAGGTGCTGCCGTGGCTGCCCGGGGTCAACAGGTCACCGGCCGACCCGACCGCCACACACGCGCCGATCGGCAGGCCCCCGCCGAGCCCCTTGGCCAGCGTGACGATATCCGGGGTGATGCCGTCGTGTTGGTGGGCGTAGAACGCCCCGGTCCGCCCCACCCCGGTCTGCACCTCGTCGAACACCAGCAGCGCCCCGTGGGCGGCGGTGATTCCCCGCGCCTCGGCCAGGTAACCGGCGGGCGGTGTGACGACGCCGCCCTCCCCCATGATCGGTTCGAGGAAGACCGCGGCGGTGGTCGAATCAACGGCTTCGGCCAGCGCTTTGGTGTCCCCGTAGGGCACGTGTGTGACCTCGCCGGGCAGCGGCTCGAACGGCGCACGCTTGTCGGGCTGGCCGGTCAGCGCCAGCGACCCCATGGTGCGGCCGTGAAAACCCCCTTGGGCGGCAACGACCTTCGTTTTCCCGGTGAGCCGGGTGATTTTGAAGGCGGCTTCGTTGGCCTCGGCTCCGGAGTTGCAGAAGAAGACCCGCGCCGGGGCGCCCAGATGATCGACGAGGCGCTCGGCCAGCGCGATACCCGGTTCGGTGGCATACAGATTCGAGGTGTGCCCCAGCGTATTCAGCTGGGCGGTGACGGCCTCGATCACCGCGGGGTGCCGGTGTCCGAGCACGTTCACCGCGATACCGCCGAGCAGGTCGAGGTAGCTCTTGCCGGATTCGTCGGTGACCACCGCACCGTCACCGCTGACCAGCGCCAGCGGCGGGGTGCCGTAGTTGTTGGTCATCACCGCCGACCAACGTTCCTGCAGGGTTGTCACGGGTTCACCACCTTTGTTCCGGTGCCGGCGTTGGTGAACAACTCGACCAGCACGCAATGTTCGACCCGCCCGTCGATGATGTGGGCGCTGGGCACCCCGCCGCGCACCGCGCGCAGGCAGGCTTCGACTTTGGGAATCATCCCGGATTCCAGCTTCGGCAGCAGCTGCTCGAGCGTGGTGGTGTCGATCTCGCTGATCAGGGAATCGGTGTCGGGCCAATCCGTGTAGAGACCCTCGACATCGGTGAGCATCAGCAGTTTCTCGGCCTGCAAGGCCTCGGCCAGCGCGGCGGCGGCGGTGTCGGCGTTGATGTTGTGCACCACGCCGTCGGTGTCGGGCGCCAGCGTCGAGACCACCGGAATCCGGCCCGCGGCAATCAGATCCAGCACCGCCGCGGTGTTGACCTGGTCGACGTCGCCGACCAGCCCGATGTCGGTGGCGACACCGTCGACGGTGACGCTGCGCCGCACGGCGGTGAACAGCGCAGCGTCCTCGCCGGTGATGCCGACGGCGTAGGGCCCGTGCGCGTTGATCAGCCCGACGAGTTCACGGCCCACTTGGCCGAACAGCACCATGCGCGCCACGTCGAGTACTTCCGGTGTGGTGACCCGGAATCCGCCCTTGAAGTCGCCTTCGATGCCGAGCCGTTTGAGCATGCTGCTGATCTGCGGCCCACCGCCGTGCACCACCACCGGCTGGACGCCGCAGTTGAGCAGGAACGCCATGTCCGCGGCGAACGCATGCTTGAGAACGTCGTCGGTCATGGCGTTGCCGCCGTATTTGACGACGACGATCTTGCCGTGCAGCTGCTTGAGCCAGGGCAGCGCTTCGGCCAGCACCCGGGCCTTGTCGTGGGTGGTCAGGTTGTTCATGAGCTGTACGCGGAGTTCTCTTCGACGTAGGCGTGCGACAGGTCGGTGGTGCGCACGGTGGCGCGCCCGGTGCCCTGGTTGAGCTCCACGGTGACCTCGACATCGGGACCGGACAAGTCGACCTCACGCGCACCCGGCATCGGCATGCCGTCACTGAATACCGGAGACCCGTTGAAGGACACGGTGATCCGATCCGGATCGATCACGAACGGCACCATCCCCACCGCGGCCAGCACCCGACCCCAGTTCGGGTCTGAACCGAACAGCGCGGTCTTGACCAGGCTGTCCCGGGCGATGCAGCGGGCGGCGAGCAGGGCCTGGTCGTCGGCGCCGGCACCGGTGACCGTGATCGTCACCCGCTTGGTGACGCCTTCGGCGTCGGCCTGCAGCTGGGCACACAGGTCGTCGCAGGCGGCCAGCACCGCGGCGTCGAGTTCGTCCTGGCTGGGGGTGATCTCGCTGGCACCCGACGACAAGAGCAGCACCGTGTCGTTGGTGGAGCAGCTGCCGTCGATGTCGAGCCGCTCGAAGGTCAAGGCGGCGGCCCGGCGCAGCGCCCGGTCCAGCGCCGATGCGTCGGCCTTGGCGTCGGTGGTCAGCACCACCAGCATGGTGGCCAGCGACGGGGCCAGCATGCCGGCGCCTTTCGCCATTCCGCCCAGCGTCCAGTTGTCCTTATGGTGCAGCGCAACCTGTTTGGGCACCGTGTCGGTGGTCATGATCGCCCGGGCGGCCTCGTCGCCGCCGACCAGCCCCCCGGCCATCTCGTGCACCACTTCGGTGACCCCGGCCAGCAGCTTGTCCATCGGAAGCCGGTCGCCGATCAGCCCGGTGGAGCAGACCGCCACCTCGACCGCCCCCGTCTCGGTGCCCCAGTCCGACAGTGCGGCGGCGACGGCTTCGGCGGTGGCGTGGGTGTCTTGGAATCCCGCCGGGCCGGTGCAGGCGTTGGCGCCGCCGGAATTGAGGATCACCGCCCGCAGCCGGCCGCCCTTGAGCACCTGTTGGCTCCACTGGACCGGCGCCGCTTTGACCTGGTTGCGGGTGAACACCCCCGCGGCCGCATAGTCCGGCCCCTCGTTGAACACCAGCGCCAGGTCCGGCGCGCCGGAAGCCTTGATGCCGGCGGCGATTCCGGCCGCCCGAAAGCCCTCCGGCGCGGTGACACCCTGCTCGCGCAGCAGCCGCGTCTCGCTCACGGGGCCACCCCCACCACCGAGAGGCCCTCGGATTCCGGCCAGCCCAGGGCCAGGTTCATCGCCTGCACCGCGGCGCCGCCGGTGCCCTTGACCAGGTTGTCGATCGCGGAGATCGCGATGAACGTCGAGGCGTCCTCGTCCACGGCGATCGCCAGGTGTGCGGCGTTGCTGCCGATCACCGATCCGGTCTTGGGCAGCTGGCCCTCGGGGAGCAGATGCACGAACGACTCGGCCTGGTAGGCCTTTTCGTAGGCGGCACGCAGCTTCGGCAGTGGTGTGGTGGTTTTGGCCGTGCAGGTGGCCAGGATCCCCCGGGAGGCCGGGATCAGCACCGGGATGAAGGAGACGGTGACGTCGCGGTGGGTCACCGCCCGCAGGCCCTGACCGATCTCCGGGGTGTGCCGGTGTGCGCCGCCGATGTTGTAGGCGCGCGCCGACCCGATCACCTCCGAGCCGAGCAGGTCGACCTTGGCGGCCTTGCCCGCACCGGAGGTGCCGCTGACCGCGACCACCGTGACGTCGGGCTCGACCAGGCCGGCGGCCACGGCCGGGAACAGCGCCAACAGCGCCGCGGTCGGGTAGCAGCCCGGCACCGCGATCCGCCGGGCGTCTTTGAGCTGATCGCGCACCCCGGGCAGTTCGGGCAGCCCGTAGGGCCAGGTGCCGGCGTGCGCGGAGCCGTAGAAGCGTTCCCAGTCGGTCGGGTCGTCCAACCGGAAGTCCGCGCCGCAATCGACCACCAGGGTGTCGTCATCGAGCTGTTCGGCCAGCACCGCCGAATGTCCGTGCGGCAGCGCGAGAAAGACAACGTCGTGACCGGCCAGGATGTCGACCTCGGTCGGTTGGAGCACCCGGTCGGCCAGCGGCGTCAGGTGGGGATGCTGTTCGCCCATGGTGCTGCCGGCGTTGCCCGCGGCGGTCAGCGCCCCGATGGTCAGCCGGCCGTCGGCGTAGGCGGGGTGTCCCAGGAGCAGCCGCAGGATCTCACCGCCGGCGTACCCGCTGGCACCGGCCACTGCCACCTTGATCGCTTTGGTCACTGCGCGATTCTGCATGATTATGCGTAGTTATGCAAATTAATACTTGTGTGCGGGGATTTTCTGCGTGCGAGCGTGCGCAGTTGTACGGCTGCCCACGGCGTGTCGTGGGCAGACACGCCCGCTCGCCGAGGAGGAGGGTAGCCCACCGTCAGTCACCCGCGGCATCGCGGTAGGCCTCCAACAGCCGCAGCCAGATCTCGCTGATCGTCGGGAAGCACGGCACGGCATGCCACAGCCGGCTGATCGGTACCCGGCCGGCGACGGCGACGGTGGCCGAGTGCAGCAGTTCGGCGACGCCGGGGCCGACGAACGTGACGCCGAGCAGGTGCTGCTGATCGGCGTCGACCACCATCCGCGCCCGCCCGGTGTAGCCGTCGGCGTGCAGCTTGGCGCCCTCCACGGCATCACCGATCTCCACGTCGATCACCCGCACCCGGTGACCGGCCTGCCGCGCCTGCTCGGCGGTGAGTCCCACCGCGGCGGCCTCGGGGTCGGTGAAGAACACCTGCGGCACGGCGTGATGGTCGGCGGTGGTGGCGTGTGCGCCCCACGGCGCGGTGTCCAACGGTTTTCCCGCCGCCCGAGCGCCGATGGCATCACCGGCGATGCGCGCCTGGTATTTGCCTTCGTGGGTCAGCAGGGCCCGATGATTGGCATCCCCGCACGCATAGAGCCACCCGTCGTCCACCGCGCCGACCCGGCAGGTGTCGTCGACCTCGAGCCAGTCCCCGGGAGTCAGGCCCACGGTCTCCAGGCCGATGTCGTCGGTCAGCGGCGCGCGGCCCGTCGCGCACAGCACCTCGTCGACTTCGAGCTCACTGCCGTCGTCCAGTTCCAGCCACACCGGGCCGTCGGGGTCGGGCCGGCGCAGCCGGGCGACCGAAACACCGGTGCGCACATCGACACCCGCATCGGTGAGGCTGCGGGCCACATATTCGCCGGCGAAGGACTCCATCCGGGGCAACAGTCCGGAGGTGCGAACCAGCATCGTCACCGAGGCGCCCAAACCCTGCCAGGCGGTGGCCATTTCGGCGCCCACCCCACCGCCTCCGATCACCGCGAGCCGGCCCGGTACCGAGTCGGCCTCGGTGGCATGCCGGTTCGTCCACGGCCGGGCCTCGACGATCCCGGGAACATCCGGGAGCGCTGCGCGGGTCCCGGTGCAGATCACCACGGCATGCCGGGCGGTGAGCGTCGTCGTGTCATCGTCGGGTGTGGTGACGGCGACCCGTCGTGGCCCATCCAGGCGTCCGTGGCCGCGCACCAGGGTGGCTCCGATCCCGGCGACCCAGTCCGCTTGGCCGGTGTCATCCCAATCGCCGACGAAGCCGTTGCGGCGGCGGAACACCTCACCGGCATCGAGTGCGCCGGTGACCGCTTCTCGTGCACCGGCCACCCGGCGGGCATCGCCGAGCGCCAGCACCGGGCGCAGCAGTGCCTTGCTGGGAACACAAGCCCAGTAGGAACATTCGCCGCCGACGAGTTCGCGTTCGACGATCGCCACGGTCAGTCCGGCGGCCCGGGCGCGGTCGGCGACGTTCTCGCCGACGGGTCCGGCTCCGAGTACCACGACGTCATAGGTTTCGGTCATCTGGGCGAGTCCCCTTCCGGGAAGAACGAGCGGTGTCGCTCTGCGGGCGGTGGTGATGACGAACAACGGAAGGACCGCAGCAGCCCGACGCCGTCTGCCGTTGCCGTTTCATCCCAACACGGACTGCAGCGCTACGCCACCGTGAGCGTGCGCAGTTGTACGCCCGGACCCGGCGTGTCGTGCGCTAACACGCACCCTCGGCGAGAGAAGCTGGCTACCGCAGGACGGCACCGACGCGCTCGGCGGCGCAGGCCACCGCCGCATCGCGGGCCGCACTGGCCTCGTCCTCGGTCAGGGTGCGGTCCGCGGCCCGGAAGCGCAGCGCGAACGCCAGCGACTTGCGGCCCTCACCGACCTGCGGGCCGGTGTAGACGTCGAACAGCGCGATGTTCTCCAGCAGCTCCCCGGCGCCCTCGCGCACCGCATCGGCCACCGACGCGGCGGTGACCTTCTCATCGACCACCAGCGCGAGGTCCTGGAACACCGCGGGGAACGGCGACACCCGCGGCGCAGGGAGGGACCGCGTGATCGGGACGGCGTCCAGGTTCAGCTCGACCGCGCAGGTGCCCTTGGGCAGCCCGGCACGTTCGATGACGGCCGGGTGCAGCTGTCCGGCGTGGCCGATCAGGGTCTCGCCGATCAGCACTTCGGCGCAGCGCCCCGGATGCCACGGCAGATACGCCCCGGAGCGCAGGGTGACCTCCACCCCGCTGGCGCGGGCGATGATGCGGGCGGCTTCGATCGCGTCGGCGGCCTCGACGGCCCGGCCCGGCCCCCACGGGCCGCGGGGTTCGGCCAGCCCGGTCAGTGCCACCGCGATGTGCTGCGGCTGGTGAGGCAGGGCGGCGTCGATGCCGGCGATCTCGGCGTCGGTGGGACGACGATCCACCGCGACGGCGGGGATACCGGCGCCGCCGGCCGGTTGAGCCGGTTGCACCACCTGGGCGATCGAGAACAATGCGACGTCGCTGATACCACGGGACACGTTGCGCCCCAAAGCTTCCAGCAGGCCGGGCAGCAGTGTGCTGGCCAGTGCCGGCCGGTCGGCCTCCAGGGGGTTGAGCACCGACACCGTGGTGCGGCGCGGGTCGTCGCCGGCCAGCCCCCAGGTGTCGAACACCCCGGCGGGCAGAAACGGTGTGGTGAGCACCTCGACGTAGCCGGCCAGCGCCAGCGACTTGCCGATCGCGCGGCGGCGTCGCTGCACGTCGGTCAGTCCCCGCCCGGCCGGCGCCGCAGGCAGCACCGAGGGAATGGATTCCAGCCCTTCGAGCCGCAGCACCTCCTCGACCAGGTCGGCGGGCTGACGCAGGTCCGGGCGCCAGCTCGGCGGGGTGACGGTCAGGGTGCCTCCCGCGGCCAAGACCGCGCAGCCGATCTGGGTCAGCCGCCGTGCGGTGGTGCCCTCGGGGTAGCTCACCCCGGCGACGCGATCCGGCAGGTCCGCGGCGATCTGGATCGCCGGCTGCGACCAGTCGGACACCGGGGGATCGCCCCGCCAATCGGTCAGGGTGGGTTCGACGACTCCCCCGGCGATCTCGGCCAGCAGTGCCGCGCAGCGGTCCAGCACAGCCACCGAGATGGCCGGGTCCACGGACCGTTCGTAGCGTCGGGCCGCCTCACTGGGCAGGTGCAGCCGCCGTGCGGTCCGCGATACCGCCGCGGGATCCCAGATCGCGGCCTCCAGCAGCACATCGGTTGAGTCGTCACGCATCTCGGTGCTGCCCGAGCCCATCACGCCGCCGATCGCGGCGGTGGCGACGTCGTCGACGATCAGCACGTCGACGGGTTCCAGCTTGCGTTCGATGTCGTCCAATGTGGTGACGGTCTCGCCGGGGCGGGCGAAGCGGACGTCGAATCCGCCGGTGATCCGCGCCCGGTCGTGGGCGTGCATCGGGTGGCCGAGTTCGAGCATCACGTAGTTGGTGGCGTCGACGGCCGGGGAGATCGCCCGGATACCGCAGAGCAGCAGGCGGCGCTGCAGCCACCACGGCGACACCGCCGCCGGGTCGATCCCGGTGACCCCGCGCAGCGCGAAGCGGCGCACCCCGGTATCCGGTTGCACGCTCAGCGGCCACGCCTGGCCCTCGGCGGGCAGGGCGGGCACCACAGCGGGGTCGACGAAGTCCAGATCCAGCGCACTTGCCAGATCACGTGCCAGGCCGCGCACCGACATGCAGTAGCCGCGGTCGGGGGTGATGGCCAGCTCGTAGACCACGTCGTCGAGGCCCAGCACCTCGGTGGCGTCGGCACCCGGCTCGGCCGTGCCCTCCGGCAGCACGAGGATGCCGGAATGATCTGTGCTCAATCGTATTTCGGATGCCGAGCAGATCATCCCGTCGCTGGTGCGGCCGTAGGTCTTGCGGGTGGCGATGGCGAAGTCGCCGGGCAGCACCGCGCCGGGCAGTGCCACCACCACGAGGTCGCCGACGGCGAAATTGGTGGCGCCGCAGACGATGTCACGCGGCTCGGGTTCCCCGACGTCGACGCGGCAGGCCCGGATCGGCTTCTTGAACTCGGTGAGTTCCTCGATCTGCGCGACCCGGCCGACTTTCAGCGGCCCGGTGACCGGCCCCAGGGTGTGCACGGCCTCGACCTCGTGGCCCACCCGCAGCAGCGCCTGCTCCAACGCCCCGGCGGACAGGTCGAAGCCCGGCGCGCCCGCGGTCAGGGTCTCGCGCAGCCAGCTGTAGGGAATACGCATCAGGCACCCACCCCGAACGGCAGGGAGAACCGCACATCACCCTCGACCATGTCACGCATATCGGGAATTCCGTTGCGGAACTGCAGGGTTCGCTCCAGCCCCATGCCGAACGCAAATCCGGAGTACTCGTCCGGGTCGATGCCCACCGCGCGCAGCACATTCGGGTGCACCATCCCGCAGCCCCCCCACTCGACCCAGCCGGGCCCGCCCTTTTTGCCCTCGAACCAGATGTCGACCTCCGCCGAGGGCTCGGTGAACGGGAAGAAGTGCGGCCGGATGCGGGTGCGCGCGCCCGGGCCGAACTCCGACTGTGCGAAGGCGTCCAGGGTGCCGCGCAGATGCGCCATGGTCAGGCCTCGGTCCACCGCCAGCCCCTCGACCTGGTGGAACACCGGGGTGTGGGTGGCGTCGAGTTCGTCGGTGCGGAAGGTGCGTCCGATCGAGACGACGTAGACCGGCAGTTCGCGGGCCAGCAGGGCGCGGATCTGCACCGGGGAGGTGTGGGTGCGCAGCAGTCGGCGCGATCCCGGCGGGGCGATGTGGAAGGTGTCCTGGTCGCTGCGCGCCGGGTGGTCGACGGGGAAGTTCAGCGCGTCGAAGTTGAAGTGCTCGGCTTCGACCTCCGGGCCTTCGACCAGCTCCCAGCCCATCGCGACGAAGGTGTCGGCGACGTGTTCGGCCAGCATGGTGATGGGGTGCCGGGCGCCGACGGGTTGGCGCGCCGAGGGCAGCGTGACGTCGATGCTTTCGGCGGCCAGCACGGCGGCGTCGCGTTCGGCGCGCAGGACCGCCAGCCGCTCGTCGTAGGCGCGCTGGGCTTGCGTGCGGGCGGCGTTGACGCGCTTGCCGGCGTCAGCGCGGTCGGCCTTGTCGAGTTTGGCCAGTGCTTGGCGGGCCAGGGCCAGCGGCGCCTTGTCACCGAGGTGCTCGGTTTTGGCGTGCGCCAGCGCGTCCAGGTCGGCGGCGGCGTCAAAGGCGCCCTGCGCTGCCTGCAGCGCCGAATTCAAGGTCGCGTCGGAGACGACGGACGGGTCGACCGGTTGTTCGCCCACGCGACGAGACTCCCCTTGCTTGCTGTGACTTTGGCTGAGACGCAAGCGTCGATCTTATCGGCCTAACGGCGACAGCCCCGCACGCGGTGTGCGGGGCTGTCGGCCGGTGGGTCAGCTCTCGTCGTCGGCGGGCTTGGGTACGGCGCCGTCGGTGCCGGCGGTGCCTTCGCCACCGGTGGTGCCGGTCGGAGCGGTCGGCTTTTCGGGCGTATCGGCCTTCTCGGAGCCGGAGCTGCCGCCGGTGCCGCCGGTTCCACCGGTGCCGCCCTTGATGCTGCCGGTGCCGTCACCGCCGTTGCCGCCCTGGCCGCCGTTGCCGCCGGTGCCCGGGTCGTCCTTGTCGGTGCTGCTGCCGCCGTTGCCGCCGTTGCCGCCGTTGCCGACGATGGCCGCCTGGCCGTTGGTCGGAGCGGTGCCGCCGCCAGAGAGCAGCTTGCCGCCCTGGCCGCCGGCGCCGCCGTCGCCGCCGTCGCCGGTGGTGCTGTTGCCGCCCGCGCCGCCGTTACCGCCGTTGTGGGCCCGCCAGGTGGCTTCGCCGCTGTCACCGCCCTTGCCGCCGGGGCCGCCGTCGCCGGAGGTACCGGTACCGCCGGCGCCACCATTGCCGCCGGTGCCGCCGGAGCTGAACATGCTGCCGCCGCCCGGGCCCTTTGCTCCGGTCCCGCCATCACCACCGTGCCCGCCGGTCGCGCCGTTACCGCCGGCGCCGCCGTTGCCACCGCTGCCGCTGAAGGCGAGGATCTGGCCCTTGCCGGCCAGGTCGCCGTTGGAGTCGTTCCAGCCGCTGGCCTGTTTACCTTCGCCGCCGTTGCCGCCGTTGCCGCCGATGCCGTCGTCACTGGCGCCGCCTGCACCACCGTTGCCACCGTTGCCGGCGGTGATGGTGCCGGCGCCGCCGTTGCCACCGTTGCCACCGTTGCCACCGTTTCCGGATTCGACGGTGGGAGCGGCGGTTTCGTCGTCACCGCCATCACCGTTACCGCCGTCGCCGTCGCCGTCGTCGGCCGGGACGGTGGCGGCGCCACCGGCGCCGCCGTTGCCGCCGGCGCCGCCCCAGATGACCCGGGTCCCGGCGTCGCTGGCGGCAGAGCCACCGTCGCCACCGTTGCCGCCGTTGCCGCCGTCACCGGTGATCGCGGTGCCACCGGCACCGCCGTTTCCACCGGCGCCGGACACGCCCAGGATGGTGCCGGCGGCGAACTTGTTGCTGAACCCGTCGATACCCCAGCCGCCGTCGGACCTCCAGCCGATCGCGGTCGCACCGGTGCCGCCGGCTCCACCGTCGCCCCCGTTGCCGCCGGTGGCGGTGGCGGCGCCGCCCTTGCCGCCGTTGCCGCCGTTGCCGCCGTACTGGCTGCCCACTTCTCCGTTGCCGCCCTGGCCGCCCTTGCCACCGTTGCCGGATTCGGTGCCGCCGGCGCCGCCGTTGCCCCCGGCCCCGCCGTTCCCGCCGGTGGTCGCCCGGGTGATGTCGGTGTCCTCGTCGTGCCACGCGTTGCCGCCGGCGCCGCCCGTGCCGCCGTCACCGTGGACGCCGCCCGTGCCGCCGTCACCGCCGGCGCCGCCGTTCCAGTGCGTCTCGTCGCCGTCCGCGCCGGCACCGCCGGTGCCGCCCTTGACCCCGGTGATGTCGGCGCCTTCACCAGCGTTCCCAGCGCTACCGTCTTCTCCACCGGTTCCGCCGGTGCCGGCCGCACCCGCGGCACCGCCGTTGCCCGCGGTGCCGACGTCGCCGGCGTTACCGCCGGTGCCGCCCGATCCATAGCCGTACTGGCCCTTTTGGTCCCACTGGCCCTTGGCGCCGTCGCCACCGTTGCCGCCGGCTCCGGCGTTACCACCCGCACCGCCACTACCGCCGTCGCCGTTGGTGCCACCGGGGTCGGCTGCGCCGCCGGCGCCGCCAGCGCCGCCGTGGCCACCGTTGAAGCCGTCACCGCCGTTACCGCCATTGCCGGTGCCGCCGTTGTCGAAGCTGCCCGCTGCGCCGGTCACCCCGGTCCCGCCGTTGCCGCCGTCACCGCCCTTGCCGCCCTGACCGCCGGTGCCGGTGCCGGCGCCCTTGCCCCCGGCTCCGCCGTCACCGCCGTTGCCGCCGTCGCTCGGCTTGGCGCCCTCGCCTACGGCGCTGCTGGCGCCGTCACCGCCGTCGCCGCCCCTACCGCCGTTGCCATCGCTGCCGGCGAATGCGTCGCCACCATTGCCGCCGGTGCCGCCATCGCCACCGTAGGCACCGTTGCCGCCGTTACCGCCGGCGCCACCGTCGACGTGCTCCGCAGTTCCCGCAGCCCCGTTACCGCCGTTACCGCCCTTGCTGGCCTCGGAGGGTTCGAGGCTGCCGTCGGCGCCGCCGGTACCGTTGTTCGCGTCGGCACCGCCGGCCGCGCCGCCGGCGCCACCGTTGCCGGCCGCAGTACCGTTGTCACCGGCTTGGCCGCCGTCGCCGCCTCTACCGTTGTTGACACCCCAGGTGCCGTCGGCCCCGTTACCGCCATCGCCGCCCGCACCGACCGCGCCGCCGGCGCCCCCGGCACCCCCGTCGCCGGACGTACCTGCGTTTCCGGTGTCGTTCCGCAGTTCCCCGGCCGCTCCGCCCTGGCCGCCCTGACCGCCGTCGAAGCCATTGCCGCCTTGGTGGCCATTGCCGCCATTGTCCCCCGAACCGGGGTTGGCGTTAGTGCCGTTCGTGCCCTTGATCCCGTCGTGCCCGGCGCCGCCGACGCCGCCGACACCGCCGTTGCCGGCATTGCCCGCATCGGTGCCGCTCGCGCCGCCCTTGCCGCCGACACCGCCCGTACCGCCGACCGCTCCATCACCGTCGGCGTCATCGCCATTAGTGCCACCGATCCCACCGGCACCACCCGTACCACCGGTGCCGCCGTTGCCGATCTTGCCGCCGTCACCACCGGCACCACCGTTACCACCGGTACCGGCGTCGTGCGTGGCGTCACCGTTACCACCGACACCACCGGTGCCACCCTGGCCACCATTACCGGCGTCCCCGCCGCTGCCGCCGGTACCGCCCTCACCACCGTTGCCAGCGGCGTGGCCCGCGGTGGCGTCGGCGCCGGCGCCGCCGGTACCGCCCTTGCCGCCGTCGCCGTTGATCGTGCTGGTCTCGCCGGTTGCGCCCGCGCTGCCGAGCGTGCCGCCCTTGCCGCCCTCACCGCCGGCGCCCCCGGCACCGCCCGCACCGCCGTTGCCACCGGTGCCGCCGTCGAGGTGCTCGGCGACGCCGTCTGCACCGGCACCGCCCTGGCCGCCCGTCCCGCCGGCACCGCCTTTACCGCCCGCACCGCCCGTGCCGAACAGGGACCCGCTGGCGTTGCCGCCCTTGCCGCCGGTGCCGCCGACCGCGCCGTCACCGCCATTACCGCCGACGCCGCCGTCAGCCCAGGTGCCGGCCGCGCCGTCCGCACCCGTGTCGCCCGCGCCGCCATTACCGCCGGCGCCGCCGATCCCGAACAGCCAGCCCATGGCGGCGCCGCCGTCACCGCCGTTTCCGCCGATGCCACCGGCACCACCGGCACCACCGATGCCCATAATGCTGCCGCCGGCACCGCCGTCACCACCGTTTTGTCCGTCCCAGCCGGCACCGCCGGCCCCGCCGTTGCCGAACAGCCCGGCCGAACCGCCGTCGCCGGGCTCGACACCGTCCTCACCGGCGTAGCCGGCGCCGCCGGAGCCGAACCAGATGCCACCGTCAAACCCGTCAGCGTGCTCCGCAGTGCCATCAGCGCCATCACCCAGGTAGATCTGGCCCTCGGGTGCCCAACCGTTGACCATGTCGACGAACCACGCGTTGGACGGGTTGTCGATCCAGGCGTCGATCGACGTGTACAGCGGCTGGTAGAAGAACGTGTTGAACAGCGCGGAGAGGTCGAATGCGCTGGTGTCGACCGCGAGGCCGGGGTCAGCCGGGGAGTCGAACCAGGAGCTGATGTCCCAGGCGCTGCTGTCCCATCCGACCGTCGAGTCCGACGCCGGCGCGAACAGGTCGGTCAGCCAGTCGAAGTCCAGATCGGCGTGCGCCGTGGGGGCCATGGTCAGCGGAGCCATACCAAAAGCCAGGAACGCCGCCACCGTGCTACCCGCACCGGCCAACCGCTTACCTGCTCGACGGGCGTGGTTCTGCCCCCGCTCCCGACCTGACATGATTCCCCGCTTCTGCGCTGAAGGCGACCTGTAGAACTGTTCAAAAAGATGGGTTGTTCACGCAGACTATTCCAAGGAACGGGGTTCCTCCACTCGACTGCAGAAATCGATTGCCGCAGAAAGACGCCCGCGACGGGCGATTACTTGGCGGCGGGAGGCTCGCGGTGAACCGCCTTGAGCCGGTACATCATCAGATCGGCGGGCACACCACTGGTCTTGGCCGACAGCACCTGTCGGCGGACTCGCTTGGCCGTCACGCCCAATTCGTCGAGGTCGGCGGGGTCGATGCGCTCCAGCGTCGCCCCGGACACCACGATGCCGCCCTTGACCGCGCGCTCCATGACCCGGGCGGCGATGTTAACGTCCACGCCGAGCCAGTCGTCGGCCAGCCGCTGCGGCCGGCCGGTGTGGACACCGGTTCGCATTCGCGGGGTGAAGCCGTTGACCTCGACGCCGCCGATGGCCTCATCTGCCTCCAGCACCGCGCTCACCGCGACCAGCGGATCACGGAACACCGCCATGATCCCGTCGCCCATCCGTTTGACGATGCGGCCACCGGCATCCAGCAGCGGCGGTTCCACCGCCTGCGAGACCCGGCGCAGCAGGGTGAGGGTGGCGTCGTCACCGGACCGCAACGACCACGTGGAGAAGCCGACCAGGTCGGTGAAGACCATTGTCGACTCGGCGTTGGCCGGCGCGCGTGACATCCGTTCGGTCAGCGCCTGCCAGATCTGCAGCGCCCCCAGGCTGACCTCACGCGACGCCGCGGACCGGTCGCCCATCAGACGGTCGGCCGCCCGCGCGGCGGCCTGCGGTCCCCCGTCACCGGCGGTGGACAGCGGATCGCCGAACTCGGGGTCACCCGGTAGCGCCCGGCGGACGCGCCGGACCAGGTCGACCACCCGTACGTCGTTGGTCGTGCGGTTCAACCAGGCCGCTGCCTCATCCAGGGAGAACGAACGGCGGCGATGAGGGCCAGTCTTTTCCGGTATCTCCACCACCTCCTCGAGCTCGCCAGCCTGCCGACCGACCGGCTCGAGGTCCATACGGCTCAGCGTAGGTGGCGTTCGCGGCGCCCGGCAACGGCACAGGTACGTGGTACACGCCACGGTCGGCGATCTCCGCACGACGCGCCCGCGATAATGTAGACAACGCGCGTTGTCACACTTATGGTGATGCTCAGGTTCGCCAGACAGGAGACGTGATGACCGTCACATCGACCACGTCCGCCAAGCGGGCGTCCGTGCCCGCGGAGCAGAGTGCCCCCTCGAAGATCTCGCCCAAACCCGCCCCGGCTGTCGAGCCCTTGAACTCCGACTCGCTGACTTGGAAGTACTTCGGTGACATCCGCACCGGGGTGATGGGCATGTGGATCGGCACCATCGAGAACATGTACCCGGGCCTGGGCGCCGGTGTGGAGGAACACTCCAGCCTGTGGCGCGAGCCGCTGCAGCGGGTCACCCGATCGGTCTATCCGATCATGGGCGTGGTCTATGACGGTGCCCGCGCCCAGCAGACCGGCGCCGCGATCCGCGACTGGCACCGGGACATCAAGGGAACCGACGCGCAGGGCCGGCGCTATCACGCCCTGGACCCCGAGACGTTCTATTGGGCGCACGCCACGTTCTTCATGCTGATCATCAAGCTGGCCGAATACTTCTGCGGCGGACTGACCGAGGCCGAGAAGCACCAGCTCTTCGACGAGCACGTGCAGTGGTACCGGATGTACGGCATGAGCATGCGCCCGGTGCCGAAGTCCTGGGAAGAGTTCTGCGAGTACTGGGACCGGGTCTGCCAGGAAGAGCTGGAGATGACGCCGGCTGCGCAGGGCATCTTGGACATGCGCATCCCCAAACCGTGGTTCGTCATGATGCCCACACCGGTGTGGGATCAGCTGTTCAAGCCCGCGCTGGCCGCCCAGCGCTGGGTCGCCGCCGGGCTGTTCGAGCCGGTGGTACGCGAGAAGGCCGGTCTGCGCTGGTCGGAGGGGGACGAGGTGCTGTTCCGGCTGCTCGGCAAGGTCAGCCAGCTGGCGTTCACGTTCGTTCCCGAGGAGATCCGGCTGCATCCGCGCGCGCTGGCCGGATACCGGCGCGAGCAGGGCAAGATTCCCGCCGACGCGCCGCTGGAGGAGGCGCCGTGGCACACGGCGCCGCCCAAGGACCGTCGCGGCACCGGGATGCACTACATCCCGCCGCGGAGGATGAGCCTGATCGAGCGGGCCGGATCGCTGGTGCACAGCACCTTCTCGCTGGCCGGGGTGCGGCCGCCGCGGCCACGGCCCCGGCCCAAAGCCGCCTAGCCGCCGGCGGCGCCGCGCTGCGCCCGCGCGCTCTGGTACAGGCAGATCGCTGCTGCCGCAGCCACATTCAGGCTTTCCGCGCCGCCAGACATGGGGATCCGCACTCGGTGGTCCGCGGCGGCTGCGGCGGCGGCCGGCAGGCCCTGGGCTTCCGGGCCGAACAGCCAGGCGGTGGGCGCGCTCAGCACCGGATCGGCATCGTCGAGGCACAGCTCGCCGTCCAACGCCGTCGCGAGCACCTGTAGCCCGGCCTCCCCCAACGCCGTCAGCACGGCATCGGTGTCGGCGGCCACCACCACCGGCACGTGGAAGATGCTGCCCGCCGAGGCGCGCAGGCACTTGCCGTTGTAGGGATCGACGCTGTTGCCGGTCAACACCACCAGGCCGGCGCCGGTGGCGTCGGCGATGCGGATCAGGGTGCCGGCGTTACCCGGCTCACCGATCCCCACCGCCACCGCCACCAGCTTCGGCGCAGCGGCCAGCAAAGCCTTCAGGTCCGGCTCCGGCTGCGCGCACACCGCGACCAGCCCGGCCGGGGTGACGGTGTCCGACAACGCTTTTGCCGCCCGGTCGGTGACCACGTGCACCGGGGCGGACGCCGCCGACAGCAGCTCGCCGTGGCGCTGCGCCGCTGCCTCGGTGGCGAACACCTCGACGAGCAGGCCGCGGCGGTTCGCGGCCTCGATCAGATTGGGGCCCTCCGCCAGGAAGCGCTGCTCGCGCTTCCTGGCGGCGTGCCGGTGCAGCTTGACCGCCGCGACCACGCGGGCCGAGCGTTCGGTCAGCATCCCAGAAAGACCCAGCAGGGTCAGGCGGCCTCGCCGGAAGGCGCGTTGACATCCTCGGGCAGCGCGGCCTTGGCGACCTCGACCAGCGCGGTGAACGCGGCCGGGTCGCTGATGGCGATCTCGGCGAGGTTCTTGCGGTCCACCTCGACACCGGCGGCCTTGAGGCCCTGGATCAGGCGGTTGTAGGTGATGTCGTTGGCGCGGGCCGCCGCGTTGATCCGGGTGATCCACAGCTTGCGGAAGTCACCCTTGCGGGCCCGGCGGTCACGGTAGGCGTAGGTCAGCGAGTGCAGCTGCTGCTCTTTGGCCTTGCGGTACAGGCGTGACCGCTGGCCACGGTAGCCTTTCGAGGCCTTCAGGATGGTGCGACGCTTCTTCTGGGCATTGACCGCCCGCTTCACGCGTGCCATGGGGTGTTCCTACTCTCGTTGGGACGTAAGGGATTTGCGTTGCGAGCGGCCGTCAGCCGTTCAGCATCGCCTTGACGCGCTTGGTGTCGCTGGCAGCAACCTCGGTACGCCCGGCCAGGCGGCGGGTGCGGGTGCTCGGCTTGTGCTCAAGCAGGTGGCGACGGTTGGCCTTCTGCCGCACGATCTTGCCGGTGCCGGTGCGACGGAACCGCTTTGCGGCGCCACTGTGGGTTTTCGCCTTGGGCATGTTTCCTCAGTTCTGGTGTCGTGGTCAGTTGTCGGGTTTGGGCTCGGCCGCGTCCGTCGGGGTCTGCGGGGCGGGTGCGGGCGGAACCGCGCCCGCGCCGGCCTGCTCTGCCGCCTTGGCCCGGGTTTTCGCGCCGCGGTGCGGAGCCAGCACCATCGTCATGTTGCGCCCGTCCTGCTTGGCGGAGGTCTCGACGAAGCCGTACTCGGCGACATCGGCGCCCAGCCGCTGCAACAGGCGGTAGCCCAGCTCCGGCCGGGACTGCTCACGCCCGCGGAACATGATCGTCACCTTGACCTTCGCCCCGGCTTCGAGGAAGCGGACCACGTGGCCCTTCTTCGTCGCGTAGTCGTGGTCGTCGATCTTGGGACGCAGCTTCTGTTCCTTGACGACGGTCTGCTGCTGGTTCTTGCGAGACTCGCGCTCCTTTTGGGCCGCCTCGTACTTGTACTTGCCGTAGTCCATGATCTTGCAAACCGGCGGTTTGGCGGTCGGGGCTACTTCGACAAGGTCGAGATCGGCATCCGCGGCGACGCGAAGCGCATCTTCGATGCGCACGATGCCTACCTGCTCCCCTCCCGGGCCGATCAAACGGACCTCAGGTACGCGAATGCGCTCGTTGACGCGGATCTCAGTGCTGATGGGACCTCCCTGGGTAGTCTTTCGGTCGCGGCCGCCGCAGTGCTCGTCCGGACGCAGCGGCGGAAGAACCACCCACCAGCAAAAAAGCCCTGCACGAAGCAGGGCCCGATACCGACCGATCGCGGCTCCGATGCCATCGAGGCCGCCTGCGCAGGGCGCAGAGCAGGCGGTTCGCACCGCCTGCGACCGGACCACTTCGCCTACGGATTGCTCCTGGCTCGTGGTGGGAGGGAACTCCACTTGCAGTCCTGGCGTACGCCGGGACGGTCGCGGCACACAGTCTAGCAGCAGTTCGGCATTCCTCGAGCCCGCCGTTTCGTCCGGGGGCGGGCCTCACATCGGTTTCCCGGTTTGACTGCTTATTCTCGCGGGCTATGACGCTGACTGGGCCGCGTACCCGCGGCCGTTCGACCTCGCGGTTGCACTGGGTGCCCGCCGCCGCGGCCTGGGCTGTCGGCACGGCCGCCACGTTGTCGCTGCTGGCGAGCATGTCCCCGGTGATCCGCTGGGTCATCCGAGTGCCGCGTGAATTCATCGACAAGTACCTGTTCAACTTCCCCGACACCAGCCTGGCCTGGACGTTCGTGCTGGGACTGCTGGCCGCGGCGCTCAGCGCACGCAAGCGCATCGCCTGGTGGCTGCTGATCGCCAACCTGGTGTTCGCCGGCGGCTGGAATGTCAGCCGGCTGGTGTCGGGAAGCACCGACCGGCTGCAGATCATCAGCGGCGCCGCCGGCCTGGCTCTGCACGCCGCCGCGCTGGTGGTGCTGATCTTGGCCCGCGGTGAGTTCTGGGCCAAGGTCCGCCGCGGCGCCCTGCTCAAGTCCGCGACGACCCTGGCGGCCGGCTGGGCGGTGGCGATCCTGCTGTGCTGGGGGCTCATCGAGCTGTTTCCCGGCAGTGTGCAGCGGCCGTTACGGCTGCCGTATGTGGTCAACCGGGTGGTCGGCTTCGCGCTGCTGGAACCGGACTTCTTCCCCGGCAAGCCCGACTTCGGGCTCAAGGCACTGTGCGGCCTGCTCGGGGCGCTGGCCCTGATCGTCGCGGCCATCGTGTTGTTCTTGTCCCAGCGCGCCGACAACGCCCTGACCGGCCAGGACGAGTCGGCGATCCGCGGGCTGCTCGAACAGTACGGCCAGAACGACTCGCTGGGTTACTTCGCCACCCGCCGCGACAAGTCGGTGGTGTTCGCCCCCAGCGGGCGCGCCGCCATCACCTATCGGGTCGAGGTGGGCGTCTGCCTGGCCAGCGGCGACCCGGTCGGCGACCCGCGGGCGTGGCCGCAGGCCATCAACGCCTGGCTGCGCATCTGCCAGGACTACGGCTGGGCGCCCGGGGTCATGGGCGCCAGCTTCGCCGGGGCCCAGGCCTTCCGGGAGGCGGGCCTGAGCGCCCTGGAGCTCGGTGACGAGGCGATCCTGCGGACCTCGGAGTTCAAGCTGTCCGGCCCCGACATGCGCGCGGTGCGCCAGGCGGTGACCCGGGCCCGCCGGTCGGGGCTGACGGTGCGGATGCGCCGGCACGGCGACATCGGCGCCGACGAGATGGCCCGGGTGATCGAACGCGCCGACGCCTGGCGCGACACCGAATCCGAGCGCGGATTCTCCATGGCGCTGGGCCGGCTGGGTGACCCCGCCGACGCCGATTGCCTGCTGGTCGAGGCGGTGCACGGCGACCCGGCGACCGGCTCGCCCGACGGCGACGTGGTGGCGATGCTGTCGCTGGTGCCGTGGGGGCGCAGCGGGGTGTCGCTGGATCTGATGCGCCGCGCACCACACTCCCCCAACGGCGCCATCGAGTTGATGGTCAGCGAGCTTGCGCTGCAGGCCGCCACCATCGGCGTCAGCCGCATTTCGCTGAACTTCGCGATGTTTCGGGCGGCGTTCGAGCAAGGCGCCCAGCTGGGCGCCGGTCCGGTGTTGCGGGCGTGGCGCCGGCTGCTGATGTTTTTCTCACGCTGGTGGCAATTGGAGACGCTGTACCGCTCGAACATGAAATACCAGCCCGAGTGGGTGCCGCGCTACGCCTGCTACGAGGACGCCCGGCTGATCCCGCGGGTCGGGGTCGCCTCGGTGATCGCCGAAGGTTTTCTGGTGTTGCCGTTTTCCCGGCGCAACGAACAGCACACCGGGCACCACTCGTCGGTGCCGGCGGCAGTGGCCGCCACTGGACGGCTGCACGCCGACGGCAGCGCCCCCGACGCCGAGACCACCGGCACGCCCGACGCACCCGAGCCCGGCGCAGCCCTGCCCCGGCTTCCCGAACAGGTCCGGGTCCGAATGGCCAAGTTGACGTCGTTGCAGGACAACGGTATTGACGCCTATCCGGTGGGCCGCCCGCCCAGTCACACCGTCGCGCAAGCGTTGCAGGCCGGCGCCGAGGACACCGTCTCGGTGGCCGGGAGGGTGCTGCGGATACGCGACTACGGCGGCGTGTTGTTCGCCCAGCTGCGCGACTGGTCAGGTGAAGTGCAGCTGCTGCTGGACAATTCGGCTCTGGCCGAGGTCGGCACGGCGCGGGCCGCCGACTTCAACTCGGTGGTCGATCTGGGCGACCTGATCGAAGCGACCGGCCGGATTGGCCACAGCCGCAACGGGACCCCGTCCCTGCTGGTGACGCACTGGCGGCTGGTCGGCAAATGCCTGCGCCCGTTGCCCGACAAGTGGAAGGGCCTGACCGATCCCGAGGCCCGGGTGCGCACGCGCTATGTGGACCTGGCGATCAACTCCGAGTCGCGTGAGCTCATCGAGGCCCGCAGCAGTGTGTTGCGCTCCCTCCGAGACACCTTGTTCGCCAAGGGATTCCTGGAGGTCGAGACCCCGATCCTGCAGCAGTTGCACGGCGGGGCCAACGCCCGGCCGTTCGTCACCCACATCAACGCCTACGACCTCGACCTGTATCTGCGCATCGCCCCGGAGCTCTACCTCAAGCGGCTGTGCGTCGGCGGGGTGGAGCGGGTGTTCGAGCTGGGCCGGGCGTTTCGCAACGAAGGCGTCGACTTCAGCCACAACCCGGAATTCACCCTGCTCGAGGCGTACCAAGCCCACGCCGACTACCTGGCCTGGATCGACGGTGCGCGTGAGCTGATCCAGAACGCCGCGGTGGCGGCCAACGGCGCGCCGGTGGTGATGCGGCCCGGAGCCGACGGTCGGCTGGAAGCGGTGGACATCTCCGGGGACTGGCCGGTGCGCACCGTGCACGACGCGGTCTCGGATGCCCTCGGCGAAAAGATCGACGCCGACACCGATCTGGGCACGCTACGCCGATTGTGCGACGGGGTGGGCGTGCACTTTCTGCGGCAATGGGATGCCGGGGCGGTGGTGCTCGAACTCTACGAGCACCTGGTGGAGGCCCGCACCGAGCGGCCCACGTTCTACACCGACTTCCCCACCTCGGTGTCGCCGCTGACCCGGCCGCACCGCTGCAAGCCGGGAGTGGCCGAGCGGTGGGATCTGGTGGCCTGGGGCGTCGAGCTGGGCACCGCCTACAGCGAGCTCACCGATCCGGTGGAACAGCGCCGCCGGCTGCACCAGCAGTCGCTGCTGGCCGCCGGCGGCGATGTCGAAGCCATGGAGCTCGACGAGGACTTCCTGCAGGCCATGGAGTACGCGATGGCCCCCACCGGTGGCCTGGGGATGGGCGTGGACCGGATCGTCATGCTCATCACCGGCCACGGCATCCGCGACACGCTGCCGTTCCCGCTGGCCAAGCCGCGCTGAACGGCGGGCCATGATGGAGGGGTGCACGCCGCCGCCACCGTAGCCCGCGTCCGCCGCGCGATCTTCGCCCGGCACGCCCACCCGTGGAGCGCCTGGAGCCGCTGGGCGACGACGCCACTGATCCTGGTCCCGGTGTGGCGGCGCTCCTGGTCCGACGCGGCATGGGTGTCGGCCTGGTTCGCGCTGAACCCGGTGATCTTCGGGGCACCGGCCGACGTGTCGGCGTGGTCGACCCGCGCGATGCTCGGCGAGGAGCAGTGGATCACCGACCGGCCCGCCGACGTCGCCCTGCTGGTGAACCTCGCCGGTGCCGCCGCGACCGCGACCGCCCTGGTCTCCGCCCGGCGCCGGCGGTTGCTGCCCACCGCGATCGCCACGGCAGTGGCGATGACGCTGACCATGGGCTACTGGGAATTCATGGTCCGCTATCACGACCGCCGCCGGTAACGTGGCGAGCATGGGTGACGATCCGACCGGCCCGCAGGCCGACCCCGGTTTCGACGACGCGGGCGTACCGACCTTCGACTCGGTGCGCGACAAGATCGAAAACCGGTATCAGACCTCGATCGGTGCGCAGGAGCTGGAGTCGGAGACGCCGGAGGGCCGCCGCGTCGAGCAGCAGTACGAGGACAGGCAGCGCGCAGCCGCAGACCGGTTGGAGCAGATCCGCGCCTCGATGCGCGACGACGAGCGCTGACCGGTGCGCAGTTTCACCATCGATGAACGGCGAAACCGTTTGGCGCGCCGGCATTTCCTGACCGCCGATGCCGCGACCGAGCCGATGACCCAGGTGGCGGCCGCGCTGGTCGGCCTGCACGCCACCGATCCGGGCACCCCGTATCTGTCGCTGTGGGCGCGATCGTCACCGTTCGCGGTGGCCGACCTCGACAGTGCACTGTATGAAAAGCGGTCGCTGGTCAAACATCTGGCGATGCGCCGCACCCTGTGGGTGGTCGATCCGGCCGATCTGCCCGCGGTGCAGGCCGCGGCCAGTGACCGGGTGGCCGCCACCGAGCGACGCCGGCTCGTCGCCGACGTCGCCAAGGCCGGCGTGGCGGCCGACGGTGAACGCTGGCTCGCCCGGGCCGGTGCGGCGGTGCTGCGTCACCTGGGCGAACACGGCCCGACCAGCAGCACCGAGTTGCGCGCGGCCCTTCCGGAACTGGCCGGAGCCTACGACCCGGCGCCCGGCAAACCCTACGGCGGGCCGACCCCGCTGGCGCCGCGGGCGCTGACCGTGCTCGGCGCCCAGGGCGACATCGTGCGCGGACCCAACGACGCCACCTGGACCTCGTCGCGGCCGCGGTGGGCCAGAACCACCGACTGGCTCGGCGAGCCGGGCGAAACGATGCCCGCCGAGGCGGCACAGGCACAGCTGGTCGCCACCTGGCTGCGGGCGTTCGGGCCCGCCACCGCCGACGACATCAAGTGGTGGTTCGGTACCACCAAGACCGAGGTCAAAAAGACGTTGAGCGAGATCGGCGCCGTCGACGTCGATCTGCACGGCACACCGGGTTTCGCGCTGCCCGACGATCTGGAGCCCGAACCCGACGTCGAGGCGTGGGGTGCGCTGCTGCCCGCGCTCGACGTCACCACGATGGGCTGGTATCACCGCGACTGGTATCTCGGCGAGCATCGCGGCCAACTGTTCGACCGCAGCGGCAACGCCGGGCCCACGGTGTGGTGGAGCGGCCGGATCGTGGGCGGCTGGTATCAGAACGCCGCCGGGCGGGTCGAGTTGCAGCTGCTGGAGGACCCTGGCCGCCTGGCGCGCCAGGTGCTGGACAAGCGGGCCCGCCGGCTCACCGACTGGCTGGACGGGGTGCGGGTGTCACCGCGGTTTCCGTCACCGCTGATGAAGGCGGCACGCTGAGGGCGTAGCCGCGCGAAGCCGTGAACTGCCGTGTGAGTATCACGTACCCCCGGCCCCGACTGGGTCGCTGCGGGCAGGACGGAGTCGAAAGACGCCGTTGCCGCCGCCTAGGCGCTGGCCTTGCGCTTCCGCTTGACCGTCTTGGCGGGTTTGGCCGGTGCGCCGAGGATTTCGGCGAGGAACTTGCCGGTGTAGCTCTCCGGGATGGCCACCACGTCCTCGGGTGTGCCGGTGGCCACCACCGTGCCGCCGCCCGCGCCGCCCTCGGGGCCCATGTCGATGATCCAGTCCGCGGTCTTGATCACGTCCAGGTTGTGTTCGATGACGATCACCGTGTTGCCCTTGTCGACCAGGCCGTTGATGACGCCCAGCAGTTTGGCGATGTCCTCGAAATGCAGGCCGGTGGTGGGTTCGTCGAGGATGTAGACCGTGCGCCCGGTGGAGCGCTTCTGCAACTCCGAGGCCAGCTTCACCCGCTGCGCCTCACCGCCGGATAGCGTCGGCGCCGGCTGGCCCAGCCGCACATAGCCGAGCCCGACGTCGACCAGGGTCCGCAGATAGCGGTGGATGCCGGTGATCGGCTCGAAGAACTCCGCCGCCTCCTCGATGGACATGTCGAGCACCTCGGCGATGGTCTTGCCCTTGTAGTGCACCTCCAGCGTCTCCCGGTTGTAGCGGGCGCCGTGACAGACCTCGCAGGGCACATAGACATCCGGCAGGAAGTTCATCTCGATCTTGATGGTGCCGTCGCCGGTGCACGCCTCGCAGCGACCGCCCTTGACGTTGAAGGAGAACCGGCCGGGTTGGTAGCCGCGGACCTTTGCCTCGGTGGTGGCGGCGAACAGGGTGCGGATCTTGTCGAACACCCCGGTGTAGGTGGCCGGGTTGGAGCGCGGGGTGCGCCCGATCGGTGACTGGTCGACGCGCACCAGCTTGTCCAGGTGGTCCAGGCCGGTGACGCGGGTGTGCCGGCCGGGCACCAGCCGGGCACCGTTGAGCTTGTTGGCCAGCACCGCCGCCAGGATGTCGTTGACCAGCGTCGACTTACCCGATCCGGACACACCGGTCACCGCGGTGAGCACGCCCAGCGGGAACGCCACGTCCACCCCGGCCAGGTTGTGCTCGCGGGCACCGACCACCCCGAGCTGGCGGCGGTGGTCGACCGTACGGCGAACCGCCGGCACCGCAATGCTTTTCGCACCGGACAGGTAGGCCCCGGTGATGGAGTCGGGGTTGGCCAGCAACTCGGCATAGGGCCCGCTGTGCACGATCCGCCCGCCGTGCTCCCCGGCCGCCGGCCCGATGTCGACGATCCAGTCGGCGTGGGCGATGGTGTCCAGGTCGTGCTCGACCACGATCAAGGTGTTGCCCAGGTCGCGCAGCCGCACCAGGGTTTCGATCAGCCGGCGGTTGTCGCGCTGGTGCAGCCCGATCGACGGCTCGTCGAGCACGTAGAGCACCCCGACCAGGCCCGAGCCGATCTGGGTGGCCAGCCGAATGCGTTGCGCCTCACCGCCGGACAGCGTTCCGGCGGCCCGCGACAAGGTCAGGTACTCCAATCCGACGTCGAGCAAAAAACTCAGCCGGGACTGGATCTCCTTGAGCACCTGCCCGGCGATGGCCTGCTCGCGCGGGCCCAACGTGAGCGCGTTGAGGAAATCGGAACAGTCCGCGATCGACAGATCACTCACCTGCGCAATGGATTTGCTGCCGTAGTCGCCGGCGGCCAATGTCACCGCCAGGATCTCCGGCTTGAGCCGGGTGCCGGCGCACTCCGGGCACGGCACGTCACGCATGAAGCCGGCGTAGCGTTCCTTCATCTGCTCGGACTCGGTCTGCTCCATCTTGCGCTGCAGGAACGCCATCACACCCTCGAAATCGGTGTAGTAGGAGCGGGTTCGGCCGTAGCGGTTGCGGTAACGCACGTGGACCTGCTCGTCGGAGCCCTCCAGGATGGCCCGGCGGGCCTTGGCGGGAAGTTTGCGCCACGGGGTGTCGACGTCGAAACCCATCGCGGCACCGAGGCTGGCCATCATCCGGGTGAAGTACTCACTGGTGGGCCCCATCGACCACGGCGCCACCGCGCCCTCGGCCAGGGTGCGGTCCGGGTCGGGCACCACCAGGTCGGCGTCGACCTCCTTGCGGATGCCCAGCCCGGCGCATTCCGGGCAGGCCCCGTAAGGCGAGTTGAACGAGAACGACCGCGGCTCCAGGTCGTCGACGGCCAGCGGGTGGCCGTTGGGGCAGGCCAGCTTCTCGGAGAACCGCTGCTCGCGGTGCGGGTGGTCGTCGTCGCGGTCGACGAACTCCAGCACCACGATGCCGTCGGCCAGGCCCAGCGCGGTCTCGATGGAGTCGGTGAGCCGCTGCTTGGCCGACTCTTTGACCGTCAACCGGTCCACCACGACGTCGACGTCGTGCTTCTCCTGCTTCTTGAGCTTGGGGGGATCGGTGAGCGAGTGCACCACGCCGTCGACCCGGACCCGGCTGTAGCCCTGCGTGTTCAGCTTCTCGAACAGGTCGGCGAACTCACCCTTGCGAGTGCGCACCACCGGTGCCAGCACCTGGAAACGCAGGCCCTCATCCATGGCCAACACCTGGTCGACGATCTGCTGCGGGGTCTGGCGGGCGATGCGCTCACCGCAGACCGGGCAATGCGGCGTGCCGGCCCGCGCATACAGCAGCCGCAGGTAGTCGTAGACCTCGGTGATGGTGCCGACCGTCGAGCGCGGGTTGCGGTTGGTGGACTTCTGATCGATCGATACCGCCGGCGACAGACCCTCGATGAAGTCGACGTCGGGCTTGTCCATCTGGCCCAGGAACTGCCGGGCGTAGGCCGACAGCGATTCGACGTAGCGGCGCTGGCCCTCGGCGAAGATCGTGTCGAAGGCCAGCGAGGATTTACCCGACCCGGACAGCCCGGTGAAGACGATCAGCGCATCACGTGGCAGGTCCAGGTCCACACTGCGCAGGTTGTGTTCACGCGCACCTTTGATGATCAGCCGGTCAGCCACCCGTCCATGCTAGGTGGCGCTACCGACAACCAGGTCAGGGCCAGTACGGTTGCGGATATGACCTCCCAGATCGCCGTTGACGACACCTACACCGGACACGTCGAACCCGGAACAGCGGCCCGCCGCACCCTGCCCGGGGCGACGATCATCAAGACGTCGGTGGGCCCGATGGACAACAACGCCTACCTGGTGACCTGCACCAACACCGGTAAGACGTTGTTGATCGATGCGGCCAACGACGCCGAGAACCTGGTGGCGCTGGTGCGCGAGCACGCCCCGGACGTGGCGCTGATCGTGACCAGCCACCAGCACTTCGACCACTGGCAGGCGCTGGCCGCGCTGGCCGAGGCGACCGGGGCGCCGACGGCAGCGCACGCGCTGGACGCCGACCCACTGCCGGTGACCCCCGACCGGCTGCTGGCCGACGGCGACACGGTGAGCGTCGGAGACCTGACCTTCGACGTGATCCACCTGCAGGGCCACACCGAGGGGTCGGTGGCGTTGGCGCTGGACGGCGCGGCCACCGGCGGCGTGACGCAGTTGTTCACCGGGGACTGCCTGTTTCCGGGGGGTGTCGGAAAGACCTGGCAGCCCGGGGACTTCGAGCGCCTGCTCGGCGACGTGAGCCGCAAGGTGTTCGACCGGTTCGGTGATGACACCGTGGTCTATCCCGGGCACGGTGATGACACCACACTCGGTGCCGAACGCCCGCATCTGGCCGAGTGGCGCGAACGGGGTTGGTGAGCTCCTTCCGAAGCTAGGCAGGACAGGCCTCCAGATCCAGATTCCACTCGGTCGTGACAATGCGAAGCGGATCGGGGGCGGGGTCCGTCAGGGCAACGGTCTCGCCAATGAGGTCCGCGTCTCCGCGGCCCTCAAATAGGGCCACGCAAGGCTCAGCGTCAAGCCGAGATAAAAACCTCACGGCAGCTACACCCCTGTCGTAGAGGACTCCAGCAATCGTCTGGGTAACCACGCGACGACTCGTCGTAATCTCGTGCAGATCAAGATGCTCCATGCCATTTTCGACCAGAAGCGGGGCGTGCCTGTCTTCTATCTCTTGACGGACCGCCCCGTCGGTTAGGTCAATAATCGGGCCATCGATTCTTAGTAGCGCTGGAACTAGTACGTGCTGGCGGCGCCAGCTTGCAGTCACGGGCGCAGCGGCGAAGTCTTCAGCCGCTTTCAGGCCCGTATCGTTCGATATGCCTGAGCTTGGCACCGAGATTTGGCCGGAGGTCGGCCAGCACTTCGCGGAGGCAGGTTTCGGGCATGTCCGCCAGATAGAGAGTGCGAAAGCGGTGGTGAATGTCGTCGAACCGATGGCTGAAGCTGTATAGCTCGAGTGGCGTGAATTCGAGTGGAGTTGCGTGGTAGCCAACTCGCCACAACGGAATTTCGGAGCCGACGTTGCTCACGCCTGAAAGCTAGCGACCTGTCTAGCCGCCTGCACCACCCTCGCGAAATCAGCCGTGTCGGACGCGCCGCCGAGAACTTCGACTGGCGCACGATCGTCCAGACGTGTGTTCGTGCCGAACAACCAGGCCCGAGCAGTCTTGTCGTCGTACGCATCGACCAGCATTCGGACTACTTTGTAGCCCTCTCGCAACCTACGTTCGGTTGCATCGTGTGGTTCCGGGCCGCCTTCTCGCGCGTATCGGCCGATCTGTTTCGCATCGGCAAGTCCTGCGAGGGCGGCGGCGATTCGTTGTCCGACCGTCTCCTGCAAATAGCTGGCGATTTCACGAATTGGGCGGGTCGTTGCCTCGAAATCGAGCTTCTCAGCGGCGCTGGCTGTTAGAACAGACATCTGGAACCCCCGGACAGGCTGTATCCACCACAAGACTACCACTAGAACTACCCGGAACAACACCACAAACAACACCACACGGGCGGTCGTCACGCCGGGGTGGACGTAACGGTGGAACCGCGGGCCCTGTCGCAGCGTCCCCTGATGCTCGGGGCGGCTGGCGTTCAGCGCCAGCGAGCAGGCGTCGGCAACATGCGCATGGCAGGCCGAGGCGTTGCCGTGAGGGTCAGCCGGTGGTGTGCACGATCAGCACGTCCACCTTGGCGCGCCGTGACACGTTGGCCGGCACCGACCCGAGCAACCGCCCGGCGATCGTGCTCAGCCCGACGTTGCCGACCACCAGCAGATCGGCCTTGACCTCCTCGGCCAGATCCACCAGGGCGTCGACCGGCGCGCCGACTACGGCGCGCTCCTCCACCTCGTTGGCCCCGGCCGCGATGGCGCGCTCCTTGGCCTCCTTGAGGATGGCGTAGATCGGAGCGTTGCCGGAGGCCTTGTAGCTCTCATCCTTGAGCAGGTCGGCAGCCCGTGGGTCGTCCTCGTGCGGCAGGTAAGCGGTGGCGATGACGACTTTCGCGCCCTGCCCGGACGCCAAGTGCCCGGCGCGGTCGACGGCACGCAGCGACGAATCCGAGCCGTCCGTACCGACCACCACCGTCTTGTAGCCGCTCATCCGTAACCCCTCCGATGAAAAGTTGCCATGTGCACTGTCATGTTCTAAGCCATGGCGACATTAACGCGTCAGCGGCCCCGATGGGGGCGATTGGCATCACATGTCGCCTGCGTTGCTGCCCACACATTCGCACTGACAGGCTGCAAAACCGGATTCGCGGCCGTCGTGACGTAGCTGACAAGACGCGCCGGGCGGTAGCGTGGGAATTCATCACCCTCATCCCCAGCGATAGGGCACGCCGTTGAGCCAGGTACTGACCCGCGCCCCGGTGAGCACGGCAACGGCCCCGTCCCGCGGACGGCGCAGGCTCCCGGATGCGGTCGTGATCGCGGTGGCGGCGACGATGATCAGCGGTATCGGGGCGAGCCGGCCGTCGCTGTGGTTCGACGAGTCGGCCACGATCTCGGCGTCGACGCATCGCTCGCTACCCGAACTG
>Ga0182736_1000649_pt1 | contig 46993 bp, 42 predicted proteins | sample eDN5th30CKraftBY_FD_128882 | JGI IMG/M metagenome (GOLD analysis project Ga0182736, IMG submission 128882) | Enriched backyard soil microbial communities from Emeryville, California, USA - eDNA 5th pass 30_C Kraft BY (version 2) (version 2) | ecosystem: Environmental > Terrestrial > Soil >... | reverse complement strand
CTCGCCAGCGCCCCGGCGCCGCCTTCATCGAACGCGGCGAAGGTCAGGTCGACCACCTCGCGCGGATTATGGTCGCCGTCGCGCGCGCGCAGCACCGCCTCGCGGATCGTGGTGGTGGTATAGCCGGCCATGCGCGCGATCAGCGCCTTTTGCAGCCCGGCGGCCGATCCGAAATGATGGAGCAGGTTGGCGTGGGTCCGCCCGACCCGTGCCGCCACCGCCTTCAGCGTCACCGCCTGCGGGCCGCTTTCGACCAGCAGCGCACGCGCGGCGTCGAGCGCGGCGTCGCGCGATTCTTCGGGAGACAGGCGTTTCCGGGTGGCAAGCATCGAAGGTCTGTAGAGCCAAGTCGCTGGAAAGGAAAACACCCCCTCCCGAGCGCGCGGAGAGGGGGTGGGCGAGGGGCGTGCCTCCCAGTGGAAACATCATCCCCGCGCGGGCGGGAATCCGGGGTCACATGGGGCGCCCTCGATTGCCCTGGATTCCCGCCTGCGTCGGGATGACGGCCGATTTCGCCGCCGCGAACCTCACGCGGCCATGCACATCGCCGGTCGGTCGTCGTCGGCCCCGCCGGTCAGGTCGAGCGCATAGGTCGTCGCGGGCAGCTGGCGCCGCCGCGCCCGGCATTCGCGGTGCGCGACGCGCCCGGTCGACCGGAAACCCAGCTTCCGCAGCACCCGGCCCGATGCCGGATTGTCGATCCAGTGCCAGGCGTTGACCCGTTTCAGCCCCAGCGCATAGCGGGCGATGTCGACCATCGCCTTGCCCGCCTCGCTGGCATAGCCGCGCCCCCAGGCATCCGGGGTCAGCCAATAGCCGAGTTCATGGCCGTCCTCTTCCGCGTGAAGGCCGATGCCGCCGACCAGCCGGGGCTGCGCGGCGCCCTCATGCGCCAGGATCAGACACGATACCTCGTCGGCGCGGCGCTTCAGCGACAGAAATTCTTCGGCGTGGTGCGGCTCGTACGGCCACGGCGCGCGCGCCAGCCGGGTGACGACGCTTTCATGCGCGATGGCGGCGGCCAGCGGGCGCGCATCCTCCGCCCAGCCGGGCCGCAGCGTCAATCTCGGGGTTCTCGCGAACATCATGACTCTCCTCGTCTCGCCGTGTCGGTCGGTGGAGGGAGCAAGAAAAAAGGGAGCCGGGGCGACCCGTCTCCCTTGGTTCGGTTCCGTTTCGGAACCCGGGTCGCCCTGGTGGGCAACCCGGCCGGTTGCCCGTTATTCGGCCGCGGCCGCAATCATCTCGACGGTGCAGAATTTGCGGCCAAGCTTGCCTTGCTTGAACGTGACTCGGCCGTCGACGAGCGCGAACAGGGTATGGTCCTTGCCGATACCGACGTTCGTGCCCGGATAGACCTTGGTCCCGCGCTGACGCACAATGATGTTGCCGGCGACGACAGCTTCGCCACCGAACTTCTTCACGCCAAGGCGACGGCCTGCCGAATCGCGACCGTTGCGCGAAGAGCCGCCTGCTTTCTTATGTGCCATTGCTGTCTACTCTCGCTTGATTCAGTCTTACGCCTGCGCCGCCGGCGCTTCGTCGGTGGCCGGGGCCTCCGCCTTCTTCGCCTTGGGGGCGGCCTTCGCCTTCTTCTCGGCCGCGCCGATCGCGACGATCTTCAGGATCGTGTGATTCTGGCGGTGGCCGTTCTTGCGGCGATAATTGTGGCGACGACGCTTCTTGAAGACGATGACCTTCTCGCCTTTGGCCTGCGCGACGATCTCGGCGGCAACGGTCAGGCCGTCGGTCGGCTGAAGGTCGGAACCCTCGCCCGCGAGCAGCACATCGCCGAGCGTCACCGACGCGCCGGCTTCCCCGTCGATCTTCTCGACGACGATCTTGTCTCCGGCGGCAACGCGATATTGCTTGCCGCCCGTGCGCACGACTGCGAACATGGGCTTTCGAACTCTTCTAGAATGCATGTACCCCGCGCCAGCACAGAGCCAGCCCGGGAGGAAGGGGGCAGCTAGTCGAGAGCGGCGTGGCTGTCAACCTTTTGCCGGCCACCGGCGAGGCTTTGGGCGCCCCCCGGCCAGCGTTGCCTGAAAGACACACGATAGTGTTTCTATTCCATCACAAACTATGACGCTCTTGTTACGAGCGGGCATCGACCGCAGATTCCTCGCCATCAGGGAGCTTCCAAGACTCCCGCCCATCTTCAAAAGGGAGTGATCTCGTCATGCGCAGGTCTCTAGCAACGATTCTTTCGGTCGGCGTGTCGATGGTGGCACTGAGTGCCACGCCGGCGTTCGCACAGGAGGCGCCGTCGGCCAGCAACGATCCCGGCGATACGATCATCGTCACCGGTTCGCGCATCGGCGGGCGCACCATCGCCGACAGCCCGGTGCCGATCGACGTGATCGGCGGCGATCAGATGAGCAATTCGGGCTATACCGAGACCAACAAGGTGCTCAACCAGCTCGTCCCGTCGTTCAACTTCCCGCAGCCCTCGCTCACCGACGGCACCGATTCGCTGCGCCCGGCGACGCTGCGCGGCCTCGCGCCCGACCAGACGCTGGTGCTGATCAACGGCAAGCGGCGCCACCAGTCGGCGCTGATCAACCTCAACGGGTCGGTCGGTCGCGGATCGACCGCTGTCGACCTCAACGAAATTCCCCCGATCGCGATCGACCGGATCGAGGTGCTGCGCGACGGCGCGTCCTCGCAATATGGTTCGGATGCGATCGCGGGCGTGATCAACATCCAGCTGTCGCGCAAGGAAGGCGTCAGCGGGTCGATCACCTGGGGCAAGTACGAAACCAGCGTCGACGGGATCCAGGAAGTCACCGGCGTCGCGACCAGCGGCGGGGTGCCGACGCTCAACCCCGACGGCACGTTGCAGCTGACCACCACCGGCAAGGATCGCAAGGCGCATGACGGGGCGACGCTGACGCTGGCGACCCGGCTGGGCCTGCCGATCGGCGACAGCGGCTATTTCACTTTCTCCGCCCAGTTCCGCGATCGCGATCCGACCAACCGGTCGGGTTATGATCCGCGCCAGCAATATGTCTCGCTGACCGATCCGCGCGAATTGACCGCCAACCGGCTCAACCACCGCTTCGGCGACGGCAAGGCGGTCGACTATAACCTGTTCCTCAACGCCGGCGCCGATCTGGGCGCGGGCTGGGAAGTCTATGGCTTCGGCAGCTACGGCATCCGCAACGCCGACGCCGCGGGCTTCTTCCGCCGCCCCAACGACGCGCGCAACCGCGATTTCGGCGCGTCGACCACCACGTTCGTGCCGTTCTATCCCGACGGCTTCCTGCCGTTCATCGAGAGCGAGGTCGAGGACGTGTCCGGCGCGGTCGGCGTCAAGGGCGAGTTCGCCGATGGGTGGAAGGCCGACCTGTCGGTGGTCTACGGCTCGAACGAGCTGCGCTACGGCGTCTCCAACACCTGGAACGCCTCGCTCGCCGGGGTCGACAGTCCGCGCAAGTTCAATGCCGGCGGCATCGCGTCGAGCCAGACCGTCGCCAACCTCGACATCACGCATGATCTGGGCGTCAGCTTCGTCAAGCGGATGGGCATCGCGCTGGGCGGCGAGTACCGCAAGGAGAACTTCAAGATCACCGCGGGCGAGGTCGACAGCTATATCAACGGCCCCTATTCGCTGCCGCCATACAACGCCGGCGGCGGATCGCAGGTGTTCCCCGGTTTCCGCCCGAGCAACGCGCTCGACGTGTCGCGCGACAGCTTCGCCGGCTATGCCGAGCTGGACACCGACATCAGCGACGCCTTCACGCTTCAGCTGGCCGGCCGCTACGAACATTATTCGGACTTCGGCGATACGGTGAACGGCAAGGCGGCCGCACGGTTCGAGCCGATCAAGGGCATCGCCATCCGCGGATCGGTGTCGACCGGCTTCCGCGCGCCGAGCCTGGCGCAGCAGTATTTCACCACCACCTCGACCAACAACACCGTGGTCGGCGGGGTGGCGCAGCTGATCGAGGTCGGCACCTTCCCGGCGACCAGCGCGGTCGGGCTGGCGCTGGGCGGCAAGCAGCTCAAGCCGGAAAAGGCGTTCAACTACGCCGGCGGCATCGCGCTCAACCCGGTACGCGGGCTGAGCCTGACCGCCGACTATTACAACATCAAGATCGACGACCGCGTCACCCTCACCGAAAACCTGACCGGCGCGGCGGTGGTCAGCCTGCTCACCGGGGCGGGGATCACCAACGTCACTTCGGCGCGGTTCTTCGTCAACGGCGTCGACACGCGCACCCAGGGCGTCGACATCGTCGGCACCTATCGCCTGCCGGAATTCGGCGCGGGCAAGTTCGTGCTGACCGCCGGCTACAATTACAACGAGACCAAGATCACCGACCGGGCCTCGTTGCCATCGCTGCCGGGAGTGCTGTTGTTCGGCCGGTCCGAATCCTATCGCCTGACCGACGGCCAGCCGCGCAGCAAGGTCAACGTGTCGGTCGATTGGGATGCCGGCCTGCTCGGTGCGACGGTGCGCACCAATCGCTACGGCTCGGTGTTCTCGCCCGGCACCGGCGGCGCGGTCGATGCGCCGAAGGGGACGATCGCCGGCGACTATACGCTGACGCCGAAGTGGATCACCGACGTCGAGGTGCGCGTGCACCCGATCGAGCAGGTGACGCTGGCGGTGGGCGCGGACAACGTGTTCGACGTCTATCCCGATCGGGTGCCGACGGTCGCGCCGTTCACCCCGAACAGCTACTTCCTGCCCTATTCGAGCTTCTCGCCGTTCGGGTTCAACGGCCGGTTCCTCTACGGGCGCGTGGCGTTCAACTTCTGATCGGAGCGGGGGAGGGGACGCCCTCTCCCCCGCCCATGACACGCCGATACGAAAAGGGGGCCACGCGGCCCCCTTTTTTTGCGCGGTTCGTCCGGCCTCAGTGGCGGTGTTCGGGCCGCAGCCGGTATCGGCCGTCGATCAGCTGGTCGAACAGGCCGCGAATCGCCGGGTGATCGACCGGCTCGTCGCTGTCGTCGGGCACCAGATTCTGCTGGCTGACATAGGCGATGTAGTTCGATTCGGCGTTTTCGGCGAGCAGGTGGTAGAACGGCTGGTCCTTGCGCGGGCGGATGCCCTCGGGAATCGCCTCATACCATTCGTCGCTGTTGGCGAAGACCGGGTCGACGTCGAAGATCACGCCGCGGAAATCGAACAGGCGGTGGCGAACCACCTCGCCGATGGCGAAACGCGCGGTCGCGACCGGCGGCATGGCGATGGCGGGGTCAAGGCTTTCGGTACGGGCGGGAAGATGAGTCATGCTGGTAATCTAGGGCTTCTTCGCGTCTGCACAAGCGAGCGCTTGCGGGCGACGATGTTCTTCGCTAATCGCCCCGCTCCAACGACCGGCGGCGGCCTCCTCAAGGCTGTCGTATGCGCCCGTTCTCATGCGGAGAGGTGCCAGAGTGGTCGATCGGGGCGGTCTCGAAAACCGTTGAGCGTGCAAGCGTTCCGAGGGTTCGAATCCCTCCCTCTCCGCCACTTCGCCAGATGCTGCGGCTCCTCCAGGCGGCAACGCGGGGCACCGCGCGCGTCTTTCCGATGCGTCCGCTGGCGGTCGTGCTCGGCGATGCGCTACACTGCGCGCGAGAGGAGAGGCGCAATGACCCAGCCGTACCAAAAGCAGAGGAAGCTTCATTTCGACCTGACCAACGTCGGCCTTCGCGCGCAGGCGACGGCGGTGGGCCTGGTGCAGTTGTGTATCGAACTTCAGCGCGCGAACGTGCTCGACGGGCAGGCGGTCGAGCGGATCAAGAACGCGATCGCCGACGAGGTGTCGCTGGCCGCGCCGCGCAGCATCGCGTCGACGAAATATCGGTCGGAAATCAAGACCCGGCTGGACCAGCTGTTCGCGGGCGAACATGAGGTCGGATCGGCGGAAGCCCTCGCCTTTGGCGCATCTCCCCCCGACGAGTGAGAGGCGCGGTCAGAAGCGGCGCTAGAAGCTCGGCTGCTCCGGGTCGCCGTCCTTGACCGGGGTGTGGATACCGCATTCGGTCTTGTCCCAGCCGCGCCAGCGGCCCGAGCGCGGGTCTTCGCCCGGCCGGACCTTGCTGGTGCACGGCGCGCAGCCGATCGAGGCATAGCCCTCGGCCTCCAGCGGGTGCCGGGGCAGCGCGTGGTCGGCGAAATAGGCGTCGATGTCGGCCCGGGTCCAGCTTGCCAGCGGATTGACCTTCACCTGATCCCCGTCCAGCTCGAAACGGGGCAGCGCGTTGCGCGTGCTCGCCTGGAACGCCTTGCGCCCGGTGATGCTGGCGTCGAACCCGGCCATCGCGCGCTCCAATGGCTTGACCTTGCGCAGCTCGCAGCAGCCGTCGGGATCGTAGGACCAGCGCAGCCCCGCCTCGTCGCGCGCGGCGATCTCGGTCGGGTCGGGGGTGAGAACGCGCAGGTTCAGCCCCAGCCGGTCGGCCAGCAGGTCGCGATAGGCCAGCGTTTCGGGGAAATGCTTGCCGGTGTCGAGGAACAGCACCGGCACGGACGCGTCGGCGCTGGCGACGAGGTGGAGCAGCACCGCCGATTCGGTGCCGAACGACGACACCAGCGCGACGTCGCCCAGCATGTGATCGGCGAACAGCGCGCGCAGCATCGACGGCGTATCGGTGCCGCGAAACATGTTGTTCAGCCGGATCGCGTCGCCGGCGGTCCAGCGCGGGGTCAGGTCGATCCGGTCGAGCGCGCGCGCCGCTTCAGCCATGCCGCAGCTTCCACACCGGCACCCGCGCGTCCGCGGCGGTCTGATAGACGAACTCGTAGCGGGCGAGCGTGGCATCGAGCACGGCGGGGTCGATCGGTGCCAGCGGCGCGAAGCTGTCGAAGCCGCAGCGGCGCATGAACAGGATCTGGTCGACCAGCACGTCGCCTTCGGCGCGCAATTCGCCGGTATAGCCCGCTTCGCGCAGGATCTGCGCCGCCGAATAACCGCGTCCGTCGCGAAACCGGGGGAAGGCGACCTCGATCAGCCGCAGCCGGTCGAGATAGGGGATCAGCGCGCGCGCGTCGTCGCCGGCCTCCAGCCGCACCGCGGTGGCGTTGGACTGGCCGAGGAAGGCGTCGAGCGTGACCGCCGGCTCCTCATGCGGCTCATCGTCGCGAAAACGCAGGTGGCTGTCGTCGTCAGCGGGCACCCGAACATCACCCATAGATCGCCTCCTTGAACGGTTCCATGCCCAGCCGGCGATAGGTGTCGAGGAAGCGTTCGCCGTCCGACCGCTCGCGCAGATAGACGTCGGTGACCTTCTCGACCGCGTCGACAATGCCGTTCTCGTCGAATCCGGGGCCTGTGATCTTGCCCAGGCTGGCGTCCTCCGCGCCCGATCCGCCGAGCAGGAGCTGGTAGTTCTCCGTACCCTTCCGATCGACGCCCAGGATGCCGATGTGGCCGGCGTGGTGGTGGCCGCACGCGTTGATGCAGCCGCTGATCTTGAGCTTCAGTTCGCCCAGGTCGCGCTGGCGGTCGGCGTCGGCGAAGCGGGTGGCGATCTTTTGCGCCACCGGGATCGATCGCGCGTTGGCCAGGCTGCAATAGTCGAGGCCGGGGCAGGCGATGATATCGCTGATCAGGTCGAGGTTGGCGGAGGCGAGGCCGGCGGCGGTCAGCGCCTGCCACACGGTGTAGAGATCGGCCTTGCGGACGTGCGGCAGCACCACGTTCTGGGCATGGGTCGCGCGCAGCTCGTCATAGCCGTGGCGTTCGGCCAGGTCGGCGATCAGGTCGAGCTGTTCGGCGGAGGCGTCGCCGGGAATGCCGCCTTCGGGCTTCAGGCTGATCGTGACGATGGCGTGGCCGGGCGCCTTGTGCGCGGCGACGTTCTGGTCGACCCAGCGGGCGAAGGCGGGATCGGACAGGTCGATGTCATCGCTCAGCCCGGTCTCGAACGCGGGCGGCGCGAAATAGCCGGCGATGCGGTCGAACTCGGCCTGCGGCACGTCGCTCCCGTTGGGCAGCATCGCCGCCCATTCGGCCTCGACCTGGCGGGTGAATTCCTCCCGCCCCAGATCGTGGACCAGGATCTTGATGCGCTGCTTGTGGATGTTGTCGCGGCGCGCCCAGCGGTTCCACACGCGAAGCGTCGCCTCGATGTAGCTGATCAGGTTGCCGGCGGGCAGGAATTCGCGGATCAGCGGCGCGACGAACGGGGTGCGCCCCATGCCGCCGCCGATATAGACGCGGAAACCGATCTCGCCGGCGTCGTTGCGGACCAGCTTCAGCCCGATGTCGTGCAGGCGGATCGCGGCGCGATCCTCGTCCGCGGCGGTCACCGCGATCTTGAACTTGCGCGGCAGGTAGCTGAATTCGGGGTGGAAGGTGGTCGCCTGCCGGATCAGCTCCGCCCACGGGCGCGGATCGGCGATCTCGTCGGCGGCGGCGCCGGCGAACTGGTCGGACGACAGGTTGCGGATGCTCTCGCCGCTGGTCTGGATCGCGTGCATCTCGACCGTGGCCAGCTCGGCCAGGATGTCGGGCGCGTCCTCCAGCTTGATCCAGTTGTACTGGATGTTCTGTCGGGTGGTGAAATGGCCGTAACCGCGATCATATTTGCGCGCGATGTGCGCCAGCATCCGCATCTGGCGGCTGTCGAACGTGCCATAGGGGATGGCGACGCGCAGCATATAGGCGTGGAGCTGGAGGTAGAGGCCGTTCTTGAGCCGCAGCGGCTTGAACTGGTCCTCGGTCATCGCCCCCGACAGGCGGCGGTTCACCTGATCGCGGAATTCGTCGACGCGGGCATCGACGATCGCCTGGTCGTAGTTGTCGTATTTATACATGGGCGGTGGGCCTGATTGTCGTCGCGCTTCGGCGTGTGGGTGCGGGGAAGCCGGGCGGGTTCACGCGAATCCGCGAAGCCGCGAAGAAGAAAGATGGTGTCGCGCGGAGGCGCGGAGACGCGGAGGTGTCGCGCCTGCCGCGCAGCGGCTCGATAATCCGCTGGCCGCAGAGCTGGCGTTGCCCGCTTGCGCGGGCGGGTGCCACCGGCGAACGATCTCCGCGTCTCCGCGCCTCCGCGTGAACCAGACGTCCTCGCGGCGCCGCTCGAACCCCGGTCATATTACCCAGCTCCCCGCACCCGGATCGGCGGGCTTCAGCGTCAGGTCGGGCCGCACCGTCGGGCCGAGCGCGCGGATGCGGTCCTTGATATGGGCGGGCCGCGGGCCGTTCGGGGTGGCGGTGGCGTCGATTACATAGGGGCCGTTGACCCGGCGCGCGCCTTCCTCGGCATGGGCGATCGATTCGCCGCCGTCGCCGACGTCGGCCGCGTCCTCGACATGGCGCGACCAGCCGCCGCCGGTCCACCACACGACGTCGCCGGTCGGCAGGTCGTTTCCGGTCAGCAATTTCACGCGAGCACCTCCGCAGCCTTGGCCCATGCGGCCATCTTGTCCTCGGCGTCGGCCAGCATCACCACTTCGCCCACGACGATGATCGCCGGGCTGCCAACCCGCTCGCGCTCGACCATCGGGCCAAGGTCGGCGAGCAGCGTGCGCAGCGCGCGGTGGCCGGGCAGCGTGCCCTTTTCCAGCACCGCGACCGGCATGTCCGGCGTCACGCCGTCGGCGATCAGCTTGTCGGCGATGTCGGGGCAGGTCGCGACGCCCATGTAGATGACCAGCGTGCGCCCCTTGCCCGCCAGCCCGGACCAGTCCTGGTCCTTCAGCCCCTTGCACTGGCCGGTGACGAAGCTGACCGCGCTCGACCAGTCGCGGTGGGTGAGCGGCAGCATCGCTTCCGCCGCACAGCCCAGCGCGGCCGACACGCCGGGGATCACCTCGACCGTCAGGCCGGCGGCGCGTACCGCCTCGACTTCCTCGCCGCCGCGGCCAAAGATGAAGGGGTCGCCGCCCTTCAGCCGGACGACGATCGCGCCCGCCTTCACATGCGCGACGATCAGCGCGTTGATCGATTCCTGCGGCAGCGTATGGCGCGCGCGGCGCTTGGCGACCGAGATGCGGTGCGCGGCGGGGGGGGCGAGATCGAGCACGCGTGGATCGATCAGCCCGTCGTGGACGACGACGTCGGCGATGCGCAGCGCGTCGACCGCGCGCACGGTGAGCAGGCCGGGATCGCCCGGACCGGCTCCGACAAGGATCACGCGCCCGCGCGTGGTGGGATCGAGAAGGCTCGGCATGGCGGTGCAGATGGAGCGATGCGCGGTGGCGGGCAACCTATCGATCCTTGGCCCACGCCTAGCCAATCTATCGGGACGGGTTCCAGACCGGATGGCGATCCCGGCGGCTATCCGATGGACGCGCATTCTTTCCCGGACGCGTCAGCCTTGCATCCCCCCGGCACCCCAGCCCACCGGCACAAGGCCGAGGTGGCGAAAAACACAGGGCAAACACCATGCGCGGGCGCGGTCGATCCGATGCCCGCCGGCCTATCCGTCGCGCAAACCGATGCCGATCGTCGCCCGCGCCTGATCGGCTTCGCTGGAGACGACCGGATAGGCGCAGTAATCGGCGGCGTAATAGGCGCTGGGCCGGTGGTTGCCCGACCAGCCGATCCCGCCGAACGGCACCGACGACGCGGCGCCGTTGGTCGGCTTGTTCCAGTTGACGATGCCGGCGCGGATATTGGCCCAGAACCGGTCGTACAGCGTCGGATTCTGGCTGATCAGCGATGCCGACAGGCCGTAGCGGGTGGCGTTCCCCTCCGCGATCGCCTCATCGAAATCGGTCGCGCGGATCACCTGGAGGATCGGGCCGAACAGTTCGACGTCGGGCCGCTCCTTCGCGTCGGTCATGTCGATCAGCGCGGGGGTGAGGAACGGCCGGCCCTCGACCGGCCGCTGGAGGTGGCGCAGCGGCCGTCCGTCCATCGCCGAGAGCGCGAGGAAGCTTTCGGTCAGCATGTCGGCGGTGTCGTTGTCGATCACCGGCCCCATGAACGGCTGCGGATCGGCATGGGGCTCGCCGACGATCAGGCGGTCGACGATCTTGTTGATCTCCACCAGCAGCGGTTCCGCCAGCTTCTGGTCGACGATCAGCCGGCGGCCGGCGGTGCATCGCTGCCCGGCGGAGGTGAAGGCGGATTGTACCACCAGCACCGCCGCCGAGTGGAGATCGGGGGTGTCCCACACCAGAATCGGGTTGTTGCCGCCCATCTCCAGCGCCAGGATCTTTTCCGGCTTGTCGGCGAAGGTGCGGTTGAGGGCGATGCCGGTGCGCGCCGATCCGGTGAACAGCAACCCGTCGATGCCGTCATGCCCGGCTAGCGCCCGTCCTTCGTCCGCGCCGCCGATCAGCAGCCGCACGCACCCTTCCGGCACGCCGGCGGCGTGATAGCATTCGACCAGGAATTCGGCGGAGGCCGGGGTCTTTTCGGACGGCTTGAACACCACCGCGTTGCCCGCCAGCAGCGCCGGGACGATGTGGCCGTTGGGCAGGTGGACCGGGAAATTATACGGCCCCAGCACCGCCAGCACGCCGTGCGGCTTGTGCCGCAGCGCCATGCGCGCGCCCATCGCCCCTTCGCTGCGGCGCTGGCCGGTGCGTTCGGAATAGGCGCTGATCGAGATGTCGACCTTGTTGATGACGGTGTCGACTTCGGTCCGGGCTTCCCACAGCGGCTTGCCGGTTTCCCGTGCGATCAGGTCGGCAAAGGCGTCGATCCGCGCGCGGACCACGTTGGCGAAGCGGCGCATCGTCTCGATGCGATAGGCGTGCGGGCGCGCCGCCCATTCCGCCCAGCTGGCGCGGGCGCGTGTCACCTCCGCGTCGACGTCGCCTGCCATGCGCCGCCACAGCACCGCGCCGGTGGCGGGTTCGGTGGATACGATCTCTGTGCCGCTCATCGCCCCGTCCTGCCGCGAATCGGGGGGATTGCCAAGGGTCAGGCCAGCGCCTCGCCCAGCGTGCGAACCTGCGCGACCTTGGCATGGAGCGGCGCCCAGTCGTCGCGCTCGTCGATCGCCGACCAGATCGATTCGACCTCATCGATCAGCATCGAACAGGGGGCGCCATCCCACCACGCCGCACGCGCTTTGCGTGGCCGGTAACCGGTGATGGCGGCGCGCGCCTCGTCAAAGCCGTCGTCGGGCGGGAGGATGCCGCCGAAGCCGGCGTGGAAAAAATCGTCGATCCCCACCTGCGACGCGCGCAGGCCGCGCTCGATCGCCTGCACCAGCGCGCGGTCGTCGCCGGTGCCGCGCGGGACCACGCCCAGCCGCCACAGGATCGCGTCGGTCACTTCGGCCTGATAGCGTTCGGGGAAGCGATCCAGCGCTGCGATCAGCGGCTCGGCCGCGGCGATGGTACGCAGCGACACCGCCAGCTGCATCACGTCCCAATGGATCGCCTCGGGCTGGCGGCCAAAGGCATAGAGCCCGGCGTGATCGAAATAGGCGGCGACGAAATCGGCGTCCCAGTGCGGGGCGAATCGCCACGGGCCATAGTCGAAGCTTTCCCCGGTGACGTTGATGTTGTCCGAATTGAGCACGCCGTGGACGAATCCGGCGGCCATGTAGCGCGCCGCCAGCCGCGCGGCGCGGGCGACGACGTTGTCGAGCAGGCGGACGGGGGCATCGTCGCCCGGTTGCTCGCCGTGCAGGTGGCGCAGGACATAGTCGACCAGCCGCCGCATCGCCTCCTCGTCGCGGTGATAGGCGAGCCGCTGGAAGGTACCGATGCGGATGTGGCCGTGGCTGAGCCGCACCAGCACCGCGCCGCGCGTCGGCGACGGCTCGTCGTTGCGGGTCAGCGCCTCCCCGGTCTCGATCAGGGAAAAGCTGCGCGAGGTCTCGACGCCCAGCGCCTCGAGCATCTCGGTCGCCAGGATCTCGCGCACGCCGCCCTTCAGCGTCAGCCGGCCGTCGCCGAACCGGCTCCACGGCGTCGTGCCCGATCCCTTGGTGCCCAGGTCCATCAGCCGGCCACGATCGTCGCGCAACTGCGCATAGAGGAACCCGCGCCCGTCGCCGATATCGGGATTGTACACACGAAACTGATGCCCGTGGTAGCGCAGCGCCAGCGGTGCGGGCAGGCTGCCGGGCAGGGGGGCGAAGCGGCCGCAATGCGCGATCCATTCGGCATCGTCCCAGCCGTCCAGCCCGACCTGCGCCGCCGCGCGATCGTTGCGGAAACGCAGGATCGTCTGCGGGAACGTCGCCGGCGCGACCGGATCGTAGAAGGCGTCGCCGAGTTCGAGGATCGTCGCTTGTGGTTGCAGGGGCGCAGTCATACGGCGATATGGGTGGCTATGGCCGATCGACGCAACCTTTCAGGATATCAGGACGGCTATTGGTGGTCGAACGACGGCCTGCGGCTGCACTATCGCGAATATGGCGCGGCGCACGCCGGCAACGGCCGCCCGCCGATCCTGTGCTTCGCCGGGCTGACCCGCAACGCGCGCGACTATGCCGCGGTCGCCGAACGGCTGAGCGCTGACTGGCGGGTGATCGCGGTCGATTTCCGCGGGCGCGGCGAAAGCGCCTATGCCGCCGATCCGATGAGCTATGTACCGCTCACCTATCTCCAGGATGTCGAGGCGCTGTTCGAGCATCTGGGGATCGGGCGGTTCGTCGCGTTCGGCACCTCGCTGGGCGGCATCGTCACGATGCTGCTCGCGTCGGCGGAGCGGCACCGGATCGCCGGGGCGCTGCTCAACGATGTCGGGCCGGAGCTGGACCCGGCCGGGCTGGCGCGCATCCGCAGCTATGTGGGGAAGGCGACGTGGTATCCGACGTGGATGCACGCGGCGCGCGCGCTCGCCGAATCGAATGCGGAGGTCTATCCGCGCTTTTCCGTCGAGGACTGGCTGGCGATGGCCAAGCGGCTGTACCGGCTCAACACCGCCGGGCGGATCGTGCTCGACTATGACATGAAGATCGCCGAGCCGTTCCGCGTGCCGGGGAATGAGGCCGGGCCGGACATGTGGCGCACGCTGGACGCGCTGGCGGGCAAGCCGGTGCTGGTGGTGCGCGGCGGCACTTCCGATATCCTGAGCGCGAAGAGCGCGGACGCGATGCTGTTGCGGTTGGGCCAGCGCGCCGAACTGGTGACGGTGCCCGACCGTGGCCACGCGCCGACGCTGGAGGAGCCGGCGGCGGCGGCGGCGATCGACCGGCTGCTCGAAAAGGTCGCGGCGGAACCGACACCGGCCTGAACCGTCTGACCCGTGGGGGGGCAGGAGGAACCGCACATGACAGACGCGACCGATGCCCATACCCGCGTGACCGGCCTGAGCGGCAAGCGCGTGATCGTCACCGGCGGTACGACCGGCATCGGCCGGGCGATCGCGGTGCTGCTCGCGTCGGAGGGGGCCGCCGTCCATATCTGCGGGCGTGATCCTACCCATCTCGACGACGCCCTGGCGCGAATCGGCGAGGTCGGCAGTGGGCAGGGCATGGCGATCGATCTGGCCGAACCGGACAATGTGGCGCGCTATTTCGCGGAGGCCGGCCGCGCGCTCGGCGGGCTCGACGTCGCGGTGATCAACGCCGCGATCCCCGCCGAAGGGCTGAGCACGATGAGCGAGGCGGAAGTGCGCTACGCCATCGCCACCGATTTCACCGCCTATCTGCTGAGCGCCCATGCCGCGATCGACGCGCTCGGCGATCGCGGGGATATCGTGCTGATCGGATCGATGAGCGCCCATGTCCTCGGCCCCCATTCCACCGTCTATGCCGGGATCAAGGCGGGCATCGCCGGGTTCGCCGAGGCGTTGCGCAAGGAACTCGGGCCAAAGGGGATCAAGGTGGCGCTGGTGGAACCGGGCAAGACCGGGGCCGACTTCCACTATCCCGACATTCCCGCCGAAGAGCAGCGCAGGATGATCCGCGAGGAGACGATGCTGCGCGCGGAGGATATCGCGGTCGGCGTGCATTATCTGCTGACCCAGCCGCGCCGCGCCGTCGTCCAGCAACTGACGATCGCCCCGCGCGAGCAGGACAAGGAATGACCTTTGCCGTCGATCGCCTGGTGTTCACCCCGCCGGACGTCGATCTGGCGCGGTCGCCGTTGCGCGGGCACATCGATGCCGAAACCTATGTGCTGGGCGCGTTCAACCCTGGCCTCACCCGGCTGCCCGGCGGCAATCTGCTGATGATGGTCCGCGTGGCGGAGGCGCTGCGCGATCCGATCCGCGATGGCCATATCCATGCGATCCGCTGGGCGGACGGGCGCTATCTGCTCGATGCCTGGCCGCTCGACCTGGTCGACACCAGCGACCCGCGCAAGTTCATGATGCGCGGCGGCGGGTGGCGGGTGATGGCGCTGACCTCGCTGTCGTGGCTGCTCCCGGTCGAACTGTCGCCCGATGGCCTGCGGGTCGAGGCGGTCCATTACGACCGCGCGATCGAACCGCGCCGATCGTACCAATGCTATGGCGTCGAGGATGCGCGGATCAGTCGGGTCGGCGATCGCTGGCTGATGACGACCTGTTCGGTCAGTCCCGAACGCCATGCCACCACGCTCTACACCTCCACCGACGCGCTCGACTGGACGCTGGAGGGGATCGTGCTCGATCACCAGAACAAGGACATGCTGGTCTTCGAGGGGCTGGTCGACGGCCGCTACTGGGCGCAGACCCGGCCGCTGGGCGACCTCTATTTCGCCTATCCGCCCGATAGCGAATGGCGCGCGGGTCCGTCGATCAACCTGGCGACCTCACCGGATGCGCTCCACTGGAAGCCGTGCGACCAGCCCGGCATCCGTCCCTGTTCGGGCACGGTGACCAGCGCGCGAATGGGCGGAGGCACGCCGCCGGTGCGCACCGAACGCGGCTGGCTCAGCCTGTGGCACGGCGTCGAGCCGTCGGGCGTCGTCGGCATCTACCGCACCTATTGGACGATCCTCGACCATGACGACCCCAGCGTGATCGTCGCCAGCGGAGCGGCGCCGCTGATCGAGCCGGCACCGGCGTTGACCGATCCGATTCGCGATCTGCTCTATCTCGACAATGTCGTGTTCACGACCGGCATCGCCGACGCGGGCGATCACTATGTGGTGGCCAGCGGCGAGGCCGACCTCGCCTGCCGCATCACCCACGTCCCCAAATCCGCTTTCGCGGGGGTAGGGCGGGTGTCATCACCGGGGCTGTGATGTTGGTAGCGGAGGACCGATTCAGCCTTGGCAGCCTCCCCTCCGAAATGCCGACCCTCTGAACCGCCCAACCTACACGTTCCGCGCCAGCGGCCCGCCCAGGCGGCGAACACGCGCCAGTGCCCCAGCCTGCTAGGAGTCGTTACCGTGACCATCAAATTGAAGTCCGCGCAGGCCACCGCCGCGATTAAGGCCGCTGTGACCGCCGACGTGGCAAAGGCTAAGCTGCAAGCGGAATCGCCGATCCGGGAGACCAGCGACATCCGGGCGCTGTGGAGACGCTATCCCAAGGCCAAGGCGCTGTTCGGGGAGATTATGAAGGTCTGGCGGCAATCGTGCGCGACCCGACCCGGCAAGGGCGGGAAATGGGCCGCCTATACCTATCGGGATTGGTGCAGACGCACCGGCCAGTCATTGGCCACCCTCAAACGCCAACTCGACGTTCTGGAGCAGCACGGGCTTATCGAGCGCGAAAACGGAGCGTTCGACGGCAAGCCTTCCGTGTCGCATATCCGCCCGACCGCGCACGCCATTCACTTGTCGCCCGAGGCGATCCGACCGACAGATTGGGAGCGGCTGGGGTATGCGAACGAGCACGCGGCACTGGCGGCTGTGAAGCAGGAAGCGAAGGGACCACCGCCCGCTCATCCGAAACCAAAACCGAAGCCCGCAAAGCCGGTGGAATCCTATCCCCAGAGCCTCCAAGAGTTGACCGCACTTGCCTACGGACCGAGCAAAATCGGGGCGGCAATCGGCTCACCTAATGGCTCAAAAACGGGGGCAGTTTGAGCCGATAGTTGAGCCATTAGTTGAGCCATTACATGAGCCGATTCATACACAGAAGGATAGAATATTCACTACGTTCATATTCTCCCCTTCCATCCGTCTTTTCCAACTACGTAGAAAAAGACATCCCCGCAGGCGCGCTCACGCACGCCTGAATTTCCATTTGTTTTCGGGGGAAGGTTACGGAGGGAGTTGCCCGAATAGAGAGAAGGCGCCGCGCGCCAGAGCCCCGCATTCGATGACGTGGCACAAGATCAGCGCCAGCCGGATTGCGTTTCCGATTTTGTTTAGTTAATCATCGTTCGCTTGGTTGTCCCCCGAAGGGCGAGTGTGACAACAGAGCGGGAGGCCCCCGCAAGCAGCTAACTTGCTTGTCTAGGGTGCCACCTTGTCGATTATCTCCCGTCTATTTGGGTTTGAAGCCCGCCAACAGAGCGAGACGCGCTCGCTTGCCAGCTCAGACGACGCGCTGCTGGACCTGTTCGGCGCGACCCCGGCCGCTTCCGGCATTTCCGTCACCCCAGCCAACGCCATGCGCTCGCCCGCTGTCCGTGCCGCCGTGGAAGCGATCAGCGAGGCCGTGGGCGGACTCCCGCTCCACGTTTATGAGCGGGGCACGGATAACGATCGCAGCCGGGCCACGGACCATCCGGCCTATGCCATCCTGCACGATCAGGCGAACGACTGGACCGACGCCCATAGCTTCCGCGAGCAACTGACCCGCGACGCACTGCTGCACGGAAACGGCTTCGCGTTCATCAACCGCGTCGGAGGCGAGCCGCGCGAGTTGATCCGGTTCAGCCCCCCGGCCGTGTCGGTCGAGTTGGACCGGACCACCTGCGAACCGCTCTACCGCGTGACGGGTGACAAGGGGCAGCGGGTCTATGATCGCCGCGACATCCTGCACATCGCCGCCCCCATCCTTGGCGACTTCGCGCAGGGCTATCGCATCGTTGATCGCATCGCGCTCACGATGCTTCGCGATCCTTATAGCGCGGCGGTTTCCAGTCAGACCCGTTTCCATTGGCGTCGTCGCGTCGGCGGGGCCGTGGTGAAGGCCGAAGCCTTCAAGGCTCTCAAGATCGCCGCTTCCTGATCCAGCGGGGGGTGACAGCTTTTGTCATCCCCAGCCCCTCCCATAAATTGAAAGGATATCGCCGTGTCCGATTCTGCAATTGCCGCAACGACCAACACCAAGGTTAGTATCGGCACGACCCTTGCCGCATCCGACGCCGCCAGCTTCGCCCTCGATACCTATAAGGCCATTGGCGGTATTCAGGACATCGGCGACTTTGGCGGCGAGTCTGAAATCCTGTCCGCTAAGCTGATCGATCGTTCGGCGGTCATCAAGCGCAAGGGTATTCGCGACAACGGGGATTGTCCGCTTGTCGTCGCCCGCGACCCGCTTGACCTTGGTCAACAGGCGCTTCGCGCGGCCGAGGCAACGCCGTTCGAATATAATATCAAGGTCGAGTTCATGGACAAGCCCGGCCCGACCGGGACCAATTCGATCGTCTATTTCCGAGCCGTGGTGGTATCGGCGCGAAACAATGTTGGCGGTGCTTCCGACTTCCTGCGAACGACTTTCAATCTGGCGATCAGCGGTGAAATTGTTCCCGTTAACGCCACGGTCGGCGAGGACGATTGATCGTGCACCCCGCCAGCGTCATCACCGTGAACCTCGGGGGCGGGGCCGTCGCGCTCCGCCCGACGCTGGCGTGCGCCATGCGGCTGGAGGCGCGGCCGGGCGGGGTCTCGGGGCTGCTGGACGAATTGAAGGACGGCAGCGTCTCGGCTGTCTGTGAGATCGTCTCGCCGCACCACAATCCCCCGCATCTGGCCAAGCAGGTGCTGCGCGCCGGGCCGGATCGGTTGCTTGCGCCGTTGCTCGAATATCTGCTGGGCTGCGTCGGCGCTGACGCCCTCATCATTGAGCGCGCGGCATATCGCCTTGGGCGACGTACCGGCATGGTATTCCTGAAAGATGCGCAGGACGGTTTCGGCTTCCTCGCGCACGATCATGGGCGCGCCACGATTCGCCGGATCGTGGGCATACCCGTAAGCACGCCCCCCAGCCGTCTTGCCCGCCGCTAACAGCCCCTCCATGCCACGCCGGACCTTCTTCGCGCCGTCCTCGCGGAACATCTGCGCAAACACGGCCTTCATGCCGACCATGGCGGTGTTGGCCTCTCCGCCGTCGTGAACGGCGAGGATTTTGATGCCGCCGAACGTCAGGCGCTTATGGATGCCCGCTAAGTCCTCCATGTCACGCGACAGCCTGTCCAACGCCTCGACAATGACGGCATCGCACTTCCCTGCGTAGGCGGCGGCGAGCATGTCTTGCAGCCCGTCGCGTCCGAACATGGATGCGCCGGACTTCGCCGCGTCGTGGCATTCGGCCGCGATCTGATATCCCTCCCGCTTCGCATAAGCGCGACATAGGGCGAATTGATCATCAACGGATTTCTCGTTTTGCAGGTCCGTCGAATAACGCGCGTAGAGGATGGCGCGGAGGGGTCACCCCGCCACGCGGCAAGCTGTGGGCGCCGTCCGCGCTCTATGGCTTCGCCAGCCGGGGCACGGGGATGTTGCGGAACCCGATCTACAAGGGGCTGATCGTCTGGAACAAGGTCCGCATGGTCAAAGACCCCGACACGGGCAAGCGCTTGTCGCGGCCCAACCCCAAGAGCGAATGGCTTCACGCCGAGGCGCCGGAATTGGAGATTGTGCCCGTTGACCTGTTCGACGCCGTTCAAAACCAGCTAGAGGCCAGATCGAAGCCGGACGCACCTGTCACGCAGCGCCGCCCCCAGCGGCTGCTATCGGGCCTTATCAAGTGCGGCGCGTGCGGCAGCGGCATGGCAGTTGCAGGCGTGGACAAGAGTGGCCGAACCCGCCTCCGTTGTTCGGCACATACCAATTCGGGGGCCTGCCCGAAGCCCCAAACATTCTATCTGGACGATGTTGAGACGTTGGTTATCGACACGCTCACGCATGAGTTGGCGACCCCGGAACAGGTTAGCCGCTACGCCCACGTATGGTTGGAAGGGCGCCACAAGGAAGCCGCGCAATTAATTGCACGGCGCGCCAAGATTGAAACGCGACTCAAGGCGATCGGCAAGGAGTTGGCGAGCATCACGGCATTGCTGATTAAGGGCCTAGGCGACCCCGAGGCGATGAACGACGCCGCCAGGGCATTAGGCGCCGAACGTGATCGGCTACGCGCGGAATTGGAGCGGGAACCGCCCGCGTCAAACGTCATAGTGCACCCGACCGCCGTCACCGCATTCGCCGAACGCCTCAAGGCGAATCGGGCGAAGCTGGCCATGGCGCTGCATCTGCTGGACGATCGCGGCGACCTGCACCGACTCGTTCGCGAAGTGGTCGCGTCCGTCACATTGTCCCGCGACGGGGAAGGGCGCTTGTGCGCCAACGTCGCCACGTGGCTTGACCAATTCACCGTGGAGGGGGGCAACCCCCTGGGGGGCTGCCAAAGTGGTAGCGGAGGAGGGACTTGAACCCCCGACACGCGGATTATGATTCCGCTGCTCTAACCAGCTGAGCTACTCCGCCCCGTGCAGGCCGCGCGACATAGGCGGGGGCCGGTTGCGGGTCAAGCGCGTTGCGCGGGCCGTCGTCATCACTTCTTCTCTTGCGCCGCCGACGCGGCGGCGGCCTGTGCCTGCACCGCCTCGATCGCCGTCGAGCGACGCAGGATCCTGGCCATCGGATCGACCACGACGTGCGCGTCGGCGGGCACCGCGATCGTGGCTTCGCCACCGGTCATCGCCACCGTCTGCACCGGCCCGCCGAATCCGATCTGCACCTCGACCGGCATCGGGAAGGGCTTGTCGCCCGGCGTCCGCCACTGGAGCGCCAGCGTGTCGCCCCGGCGGGTCTCGACCAGTTCGGGCAGCGCGGCCTCGCCCAGGTAGATGTCGAAGAACCAGCCATAGTCCTTGCCGGTCACCTGGTTGACGATCCGGCGAAATTCGGCGGTCGAACCGAAGCGTGGGACGAAATTGCCCGGCTTCGGATCGGCGCGGCCATAGACCGCGCGGGTGGTGATGTCGAAGAACGCCTTGTCGCCGATAAGGCCGCGCAGCGTGTGGAGCATCCACGCGCCCTTGTTGTAGATGTCGTTGCCCGGCCCGCCTTTGTCGGCGTCATATACCTGTTCCTCGGTGCGGATATGGCCGGACACGATCGGCGCCTTGTTGCGGATGCCGTTACGCAGCGTCGCCAACATCGCGGCATAGCGCGCGCCGCCTTCGCGCCACAGGCCGTAGAGCGGCTGCATGTAGCTGCCATAGCCCTCGTGCAGCCAGAAATCGTCCCAGTCGGCGGCGGTGAGTTGGTTGCCGAACCATTCGTGCGCGAATTCGTGCTGGAACAGCCAGTCGAACCCCTCCGGCGCCTTCTTATAGCCGTTGCCATAGGCGTTGATCGTCTGGTGCTCCATGCCCAGGTGCGGCGTTTCCACCACGCCCATCTTCTCGTCGCCGAACGGGTAGGGGCCGACCAGCGCCTCGAAGAAATCGAGCGTCGGGGCGAATTCGGCGAACAGCCCCTCCGCCTGCGCCTTCTCGCCGGGCAGATACCAATATTGCATCCTGATCGTGTTGCCGAACCGGCTGCGGTAATCGCCCTCGATCAGGTCGTACGGCCCAATGTTGAGCGCGACGCCATAGGTGTTCGGGTGTTTCGCGCGCCAGTTCCAGGTGGTGCGGCCGTCGGGCAGGGTGTCGACGCCCGTCAGCACGCCGTTCGATGGCGCCTTCAGCCCCTTGGGCACGGTGATGTGGAGATCGACCCGGCTCGGCTCCCCCGCCGGGAAGTCGAGGCACGGCCAGAACAGGTCGCATCCCGATCCCTCCGCGGTGGTGGCGATCCACGGCTGGCCCTCCTTCGTCTTGTCCCAGACGAAGCCGTCGTCCCACGGCGCGCGCACCGCGACGTGCGGGGTGCCGCCATAGGTGATCTTCGCGGTGACGCTGGCGCCCGCCGCAATCGGGGCGGGCAGGGTGACGAACAACCGCCCCTCGGGATTGGTCCATGCACCCGGCTTCAACGCCGTGCCATCGATCGCGATGGCAGTGACCGGCAGGTTGCGGTCAAGGTCGATCAGCAGCCGGGTCAGCGGCGCCTTGGCGGTGAACGCCAGCGTGGCGACTCCGGCGATCGCCTCCTTGTCGGGAAACACCTCGATCGCCAGGTCGACGGTGTCGAGACGGAGCGCGGCGCGTTCGGGCTCGATCACGCCGCCCGATCCCTCGGTCAGCCGGGTGATCGGCGGCTTGCCCTTTTCCGCGGCGGCCAGCGCGGGGGGCGAAACGGCCGCGGCGAGGGCGGCCAGGACCATCTGCGCCGGAATCATCGAGGAGCGCATCGGGCTTTCCTTCCACGCGAAATCAGCGGACAACGTTCGACGACGGGGGGAATGCGCGATGCGGATTGATGCGCGCCGCCCAGGCCCCATATAGTCGCATGCAGGGGCCGTGTTGTGGCCCGACCGGAGTTTTCATGAAGCAGTCCTACCCCGTTCTTCCGCTGCGCGACATTGTCGTCTTCCCCCATATGATCGTGCCGCTGTTCGTCGGTCGTGACAAGTCGGTCGCCGCGCTGGAAGCGGCGATGGCGGGGGACAAGGAAATCCTGTTGATCGCCCAGCTCGATCCGTCGGAAGACGATCCGGGCCGCGACGACCTGTACGACACCGGCGTCACCGCCGAGGTGATGCAGCTGCTCAAGCTGCCCGACGGCACCGTGCGCGTGCTGGTGGCGGGCAAGGAGCGGGCCGTGCTGGAGACGCTGGAGGAGGCCGACGGCCATCTGGTCGCGACGGTCGGCGCGGTCGAGGACGTCGTGGCCGACGGCGCGGAGGTCAAGCCGCTGATGCGCTCGGTGATCGACCAGTTCGAGAATTACGCCAAGCTCAACCGCAAGCTGCCGGCGGAGACGGCGGTGCAGCTGTCCGAGCTGGAGGATCCGTCGCGGCTGGCCGACGCGGTCGCCGGCAACATCGCGGTCAAGGTCGCCGACAAGCAGGCGCTGCTGGTAGAGAAGAACCCGCAGAAGCGGCTGGAGATGGTGTTCGCCTTCATGGAGGGCGAACTGGGCGTGCTCCAGGTCGAGAAGAAGATCCGCAGCCGCGTCAAGCGCCAGATGGAGAAGACCCAGCGCGAATATTACCTCAACGAGCAGTTGAAGGCGATCCAGCGCGAACTGGGCAACGAGGGCGAGGAAGGCGACGGCGACGAGATCGCCGAGCTGACCCAGAAGATCGCCACGCTCAAGCTGAGCAAGGAGGCGCGGACCAAGGCGACCGCCGAGCTCAAGAAATTGAAGACGATGGCGCCGATGAGCGCCGAGGCGACCGTCGTGCGCAACTATCTCGACGTGCTGCTCGGGCTGCCGTGGGGCAAGAAGTCGAAGATCAAGAAGGACATCGCCGCCGCGCAGGCGGTGCTGGACGAGGATCATTACGCGCTGGAGAAGGTCAAGGACCGCATCGTCGAATATCTCGCGGTGCAGGCGCGCACCAACAAGCTGAAGGGGCCGATCCTGTGCCTGGTCGGCCCGCCCGGCGTCGGCAAGACCAGCCTGGGCAAGAGCATCGCCAAGGCGACCGGGCGCGAGTTCATCCGCCAGTCGCTGGGCGGCGTGCGCGACGAGGCCGAGATTCGCGGCCACCGGCGCACCTATATCGGTTCGCTGCCGGGCAAGATCGTGACGAACCTCAAGAAGGCGGGCACCAGCAACCCGCTGTTCCTGCTCGATGAGATCGACAAGCTCGGCCAGGATTTCCGCGGCGATCCGGCGTCGGCGCTGCTCGAGGTGCTCGATCCCGAGCAGAACAGCAAGTTCAACGACCATTATCTGGAGATCGACATCGATCTGTCGGACGTGATGTTCGTGACGACGGCCAACACGCTCAACCTGCCGCAGCCGCTGCTCGACCGGATGGAGATCATCCGGTTGGAGGGCTATACCGAGGACGAGAAGGTCGAGATCGCCGAGCGCCACCTGATCGCCAAGCAGGTCGAGGCGCACGGGCTGAAGGACGGCGAGTTCACGCTGACTCAGGAAGGGCTGCGCGCGCTGATCCAGAACTACACGCGCGAAGCGGGCGTGCGCACGCTGGAGCGTGAGATCGCCAAGCTGGCGCGCAAGGCGCTGCGCAAGATCCTGGAGGGCAAGGCGGAAAGCGTGACGATCACGCCGGACAACCTCGCCGAATTCGCCGGGGTGCTGAAGTATCGCCACGGGCTGGGCGAGGAGGAGCATCAGATCGGTGCCGTCACCGGGCTGGCGTGGACCGAGGTCGGCGGCGAGCTGCTGACGATCGAGAGCGTCACCGTGCCGGGCAAGGGCGCGATCAAGACCACCGGCAAGCTGGGCGACGTGATGAAGGAATCGGTCGAGGCCGCGTTCAGCTTCGTCCGCGCGCGCTCGCCGAGCTACGGGATCAAGCCGAGCCTGTTCGCGCGGAAGGACATTCACGTCCACCTGCCCGAAGGCGCGGTGCCCAAGGACGGACCGTCGGCGGGCATCGGCCTCGTCACCTCGATCGTGTCGACGCTGACCGGCATCCCGGTGCGGCGCGAGGTGGCGATGACCGGCGAGGTCACGCTGCGCGGGCGGGTGCTGCCGATCGGGGGCCTGAAGGAAAAGCTGCTCGCGGCGCTGCGCGGCGGCATCAAGACGGTACTGATCCCGGCGGAGAACGAGAAGGATCTGGTCGAGATTCCGAACAACATCCGCGAAGGGCTTGAGATCATTCCGGTCAAGCACGTCGATGAGGTGCTGCGCCTGGCGCTGGTTGATCCGATTACGCCGATCGACTGGACCGACGCCGACGATCTTGCCGCGCAGCCGCCGCACGGCGTGCCGCCGGTGACGGAGGCGGTGCACCACTGAAAAGGGTGAAAGGGTTGCGGTGCCGTAACGTGCGTGCGGCGCCGAATCCCTTTGACTCACGGGCTTGCGCGCGCCTTATTGATCGTTCGGCCATGGGCCGTGATTCTTTGCGTACCATGTAATTCGGGGGAAATCAGGCATGAACAAGCAGGAGCTGATCGGGCAGGTCGCCGACGTATCGGGCCTGGGCAAGGGCGACGCGAGCCGCGCGGTGGAAGCCGTGTTCGACGCGATTTCGAACGCCCTGAAGAAGGGCGACGAAGTCCGCCTCGTCGGGTTCGGCACCTTTTCGGTCAGCAAGCGCAAGGCGTCGACCGGCCGCAACCCGCGCACTGGCGAACCGATGACGATCAAGGCGTCGTCCCAGCCCAAGTTCAAGGCGGGCAAGGGCCTGAAGGACAGCGTCAACTAACCGCGGCTTTCCGGCGCGGGCAGGGGGTGGACAGGGGAAGCATCCACGCCTAAAGGCCCGCTTCCCGTTTTCGCCGCACGGCGACACGGGCGCGTAGCTCAGTGGTAGAGCACTGTGTTCACACCGCAGGGGTCGCAAGTTCAATCCTTGCCGCGCCCACCATATCAAAGCCCGCCGGTCGCATGATCGGCGGGCTTTCGTTTTATGCGCGGGGTGAGACGCGCGCCGCTTCAGCGGACCGCGTGATTCCGATAGCATCGTCGCGGAAGCGCGTGGGCGCGCGGCCCGGACGCCCGAATGGGCAGCCAGCGCCGCCGCAAACCAGCCATGTCCGCTAGAGACGAAGGATCGCGCGCATCGTCGCAATCTGCCGGTGATCGAATTTCCGGCGCGCGGACGGCGCCGTTTCGGACTGACGATCGATCCGCGTGATTTCGCGGACCCGGTGGCGGGCGAACGCGCCATGTCGAGCGACGGCGTAACTGCTTCCTTCCGCTGATTTTTCGTTCGACCTGACCGAAGCAGCGCGGCGCGGTCGTCACGAAACCGTCACGTTCAAGTCGCCGATCCGTAACCGAACTGGCATCGGTCCGTCACATCCCCCGCCTAGCGGTCACGGCCAAGGTCGACGGGGGGAACCGAGTCGATCCCGGGCGACCATGCCCTTTTCAGCCAAAAATGTCGGATCGGACACGGAGACCCTCATGCGAAGCTTTCAGCGCCTCGGCCTCATCCTCATGACCGGCGTCGCCGGCGCCGCCCTGTCGGCGTGCGACGGCGCGTCCAGCGTCGCCTCCCCCGGTGAGGGCGTCATCGTGATCCCGACGCCGGCGCCGACGCCGGCCCCCACGCCGTCGCCCACCCCGACGCCGACCCCGACCGGCGGCCCCGCCGCCGATTGCCCGACCGGCACCAACAACGTCGGCACGGTCGGCAACTATCGTTCGTGCCGCCTGCCGGCGCGCATCACCGGCAATCTGTCGCTGCCGCAGGTCGCGGGCGTCGCCTATGAGATCAACGGCCGCGTCGACGTGGGCGACGACATCGGCGGCGCCGGCAACAACGCCGGCGCGCAGACCGCGCAGCTCACGATCGCTCCCGGCGCGCTGCTCTATGCCAACACCACCAACGCCGATAACGACTTCCTGATCGTCAATCGCGGTTCGCGGATGATCGCGGAAGGCACCGAGACGCTGCCGATCATCTTCACCGCGCAGCAGAACCTGACCGGCGGCGTCACCGACGCGTCGCAGGGCCTGTGGGGCGGGGTGATCCTGGCCGGCCGCGCGCCGATCTCGAACTGCAACCTGGCGGGCGTCGCCGGCGGCGCCGCCAATTGCGAGAACGTGGTCGAGGGCACCGGCAACGCGCTGTACGGCGGCGCGATCGCCAACGACAATTCGGGCATCGTCCGCTATGTCCAGATCCGCTATTCGGGCACCGTCATCAGCCCGAACAACGAGCTTCAGGGCCTGACGCTGGGCGGCACTGGTTCGGGCACCACCATCGACCACATCCAGATCCACAACAGCTCGGACGACGGCATCGAGATCTTCGGCGGTCGCACCAACCTGCGCTATCTGGTGTTCACCGGCGCCGACGACGACGGCCTGGATACCGATGTGGGCTGGCAGGGCCTGGTCCAGTTCGTGATCGCCGCGCAGAAGCCGAACAACACCCAGACCGACAACTATTCGACCGAGATCGATTCGGGCGGCAGCGAGGATGCGCTGCCGCGTCAGAATTATCGACTGGCGAACTTCACCTTCATCGACACCAGCTCGGCCACCAACGCCGCGATCCGCATTCGCGGCGGCGCCGACGCCACCTTCGTCAACGGCATCGTCGCCGCGGCCAACACGCCGTGCGTGATCATGAACGCCGCGGAAGTGAGCGCCACGGACAAGTCGACCATCCGCCCAGCCAACCCGGCGCTGGAGGACAATGGCCCGCCGGTGTTCAACTCGGTCTATTTCGCCTGCACCGCGCTGGCCGCGGCCGGTTCGGCGGCGACCGACCCGACCGTCGCGGAGGCGACGGCGGTGATCAACGCCGGCAGCAACAACGTCACCAACGGCACCGTCGCGGCGGCGCTGACCAACGGCATCTATCCGGGCGCCGGGGTGACCGGCATGACCGCGTTCAACGCGGCCACGCTCAACCCGGCGGGCAGCGGCTTCCTGGTGACGACATCCTATGTCGGCGCGGTGAGCGGCGTGAACGACACGTGGTTCCAGGGTTGGACCTGCAATTCCGACCGGGCGAACTTCGGCTCGACCAGCAAGGCCTGCACCGGCCTGCCCAGCTGAGGCGCGTGAACGGGGGCGGCGGCGCGGTGATCCGATCGCGCCGCCGCTCCTTCACCTCTCCTCCCGCCTCTCGCACCGGAATTGCCCATGAAGACCATCGCCTATGGCAGCCTGCTGCTCGCGAGCACCGTGCTCGCGACGTCGGGCGCGCTCGCCCAGACGCAGACCACGCCCCCCGCCGTCGAGGCGCCCGAGGAGCAGGTTGAAATCTCCGCCCCCGGTGCGGACCTTGGCCCCGACATCGTCGTCGTCGGCCGCAACATCCCCAACACGGTCAAGGCGACGCCGCAGGTGGTGTCGGTGCTGTCGAGCGCCGATATCGCGCGGACCGGCGAGGGCGACATCGCCGGCGCGCTCCAGCGCGTCACCGGCCTGTCGGTGGTCGGCAACGGCTTCGTGTTCGTACGCGGCCTGGGCGATCGCTATTCGTCGTCGATGCTCAACGGATCGCCGCTGCCCAGCCCGGAGCCGCTGCGCCGCGTCGTCCCGCTCGACATCTTCCCGACCAACGTCGTCGCATCCTCGCTGGTGCAGAAAAGCTATTCGGCCAACTATCCCGGCGAATTCGGCGGCGGCGTGATCAACCTGACCACCCGCGCGGTGCCGGAGAAGACGTTTCTCCAGATCGGCGGATCGGTCGCGTTCGATACGGTGACGAGCAGCGAGCTGGGCTATGTCTACGACGGCGGCCGCTACGACACGATCGGATTCGATTCGGGGGAGCGCACCGTTCCCGGCTTCATCAAGCAGGCGGGCGCGACCGGCACGTCGATCACCGATCCCGAGCTGCTCAAGACGCTTTCGAACGCGCCGACCACGCTGCTCGAGACCAATTATCACATCCCGCCCAACTGGAGCGGCGACTTCAGTTTCGGCACCTCGGTCGATGTCGGCGCGGTCCGCCTTGGCGTGATCGGCGCGGGCGGGCTGTCGAACAGCTGGCGCACGCGCGACGCGATCCAGCAGGTCGCCGATTCGACCAGCGGCAACCTGGTCAACGATTTCCACACCGTGACCACCGACAACCGAGTCATCGCCAACGGGCTGCTCGGCTTCGGCGCCGAATTCGGCGAGCAGAAGATCCGCTTCACCAACCTGTTCATCCACGACACGCTGAAGCAGGGAATCCTGGGCACCGGCAACACGTCGAACCTGGGCGTGCTGCCCGGCGGGATCCAGCCGTTCATCGAACAGCACACCAACTGGTTCGAACGCCAGCTGTTCAACAGCCAGCTGGTCGGTGAATTCAAGTTCAGCGACCTCTCGCTCGATCTGCGCGGCAACTACGCCAACACCAAGCGCAAGTCGCCCTATGAGCGCAGCTTCACCTATCAGTACAGCAGCTTCGCCGGCGATTACATCAACAACCTGTCGGGCCTGCAGAACGCCACGGTCAACTTCAGCAACCTGAACGAGACTTTGTGGTCGGGGCAGGCGGACCTCGCCTACAAGCTGCCGACCGCGCGGCCGATCACGCTGTCGGCGGGCTATTTCTATTCGGACACCAGCCGCGATTCGACGCGCTATTCCTTCCGCTACACGCTGCCGGGCGGCGTCACGCTGGACAACGTCATCGCGCAGGAACGCCCCGATTTCCTGCTGTCGGACTATAACATCGACCAGTTCGGCATCATTTTGCAGAACACCTCCACCTCGCTGGGCGCGGCGGCCTATGACGCCGGACTGCGCATCCACGCCGGCTATCTCCAGGCCGAGGGTGAGGCGGTCGATGGCCTGCGCTTCAGCGCCGGCGTCCGCTATGAAAGCGGCCGCGAGCAGGTCAACACGATGGGCGGCGTCCAGCAGACGCGGCTCGACAACGACTATTGGCTGCCGGCGCTGACGCTGACGTGGAATTTCGCGAACAACCAGCAGCTGCGCCTGCACGGGTCCAAGACGATCGCCCGTCCGCAGTTCCGCGAGCTGGCGCCGCAGATCTATCAGGATTTCGAGAGCAACCGCCAGTTCTTCGGCAATCCGCTGCTGGTCGATTCGCAGCTGTGGAACGCCGAGGCGCGCTACGAATGGTTCTTTGGCCGTGACCAGCGTTTCACCGCCGCCGGCTTCTACAAGAAGATCGACAACCCGATCGAGGCGGTCGCGTTCTTCCCGGCCGGCGCCGACGCGCTCCAGACCGGCTTCTCCAACGCGCCGTCGGCCAAGCTGTACGGCGGCGAGGTCGAGCTGCAGAAGTATTTCAGGCTCGACCAGCTGCTCGGCGGCGATTTCTTCGCCACGCGCCGGCTGCTGCTGGTCGCCAACTACACCTATACCCAGTCAAAGGTGTCGGCGGATGATTCGCTGGTGCCCAGCCCGCTCCAGCCGCTGACCGGCAGCGCGCTGCTGGTGCCCGCCAACCTGCTGTTCCGTGACGGCGCGCCGCTGGTCGGCCAGTCGGATCACCTGGTCAACCTGCAGGTCGGGATCGACGACACCGCGTCGCTGTCGCAGCTGACCGTGCTGTTCAACTACGCCAGCGAGCGAGTCACCAATCGCGGGCCGGTCGCGGCCGGCGGCGGCGGGCGCCTGCCCGATCTGATGGAAAAGCCCGGCATCCGCCTCGACGTGGTCGCGCGGCAGGGCATCCACGTGCTCGGCAGCGAGATCGAGCTGAAGTTCGAGGCGCGCAACCTAACCAAGACCCGCTACCAGGAATATCAGACGTTCGAGAACGGCAAGCGCGTCGACGTCAACACCTACAACCTCGGCCGCGTGTTCTCGGTCGGCGCCAGCGTGAAGTTCTGAGGCGCTTCAGCGGCTGGTCCGTCGTTGCGAGCGCAGCGAAGCAATCCAGGGCCACGCGCGCGTCGCTGGATTGCTTCGCTGCGCTCGCAACGACGAATCACCTGAACGTCATCCGCCGTCACCGCGGCCAGTGGCGCTCGCGAAACCATTTGGTGATGACGTACTTCGTCCCCGCGCGCACTTTCATCCCGTGGTGGAGCGTCGACGGGTTGACCCGCCCGTCGCCGCGCAGATTGTCCCACGCCAGCAGCTTTCCCGCCTCGGGCTGGACGATCTTGTCGATCGCCTTGAACCGGGTCGCGCCGCCCGCCTCGACGTCGTTGAGGTAGATCATCACCGTCCAGGTGCGCTGACCGGGGATCGTGCAATGCGTCACGAAATCGGCGCCGTGCGGGTCGAAATAGTCGGTGTGCGCCTTGAATTCCTGCCCGATCGCATAGCGTTGGCCCTGCATCGGCTCGCCGTGGCGCAGGTCGAGCCCGGTCAGCGCGGCGATGCGTCGGTCGATCTCCGCCACCGCCGGATCGTCGTCGGGCATGTGGCAGGTCTCGCTGGTGCGGAACGCGGCGTCGCCATTATAGTCGGACACCGTCGACGGCTGGCGATTGGCGTCGATCAGCGCGATCACCCGCTGGCACAGTGCCGGATCGAGAAACGCCTTGTGGATGAACAGCGTCAGCTTCGGGCTGGGGACGCGCTGAACCCCCCGATGGGCCATGATCGAATCGATGACCGGGGTGGCGGGAAAGCCCGATCCGGCGGCCGGCTGGACGTGGATATCGGCGGCGTTGGCGACCATGTTCGCGTCCTTGCCAAAGCGGATCGACCGATTCCAGTCCTTGATGCCTTGATCGCGCCGAAAAGCCCGGCTAAGCGCGCGGCTTCGCGGCGACCGTAGTTCAATTGGTTAGAGCGCCGGCTTGTGATGCCGGAAGTTGCGGGTTCAAGTCCCGTCGGTCGCCCCATTTCCCACGCACGTAAGATTGGGCTGGACTTCGTCCCGTAAAATAATATTGCTCTCCAGAGCAATATTCTTCGACAGATGCGGAGGCGGAAGTGAGCACGGCCTGGGATCTCCCCGACTACGACGATCATGAGGGCATCCATCTGTTCGCGGAGCCGAAATCGGGCCTGCGCGCGGTGGTCGCGATCCATTCGACCACATTGGGGCCGGCGTTCGGCGGGGTCCGCTTCTGGCATTATGCGGACAGCGCGGCGGCGACCACCGACGCGCTGCGCCTGTCGCGCGGCATGAGCTACAAGAACGCGATGGCCGGGTTGCCGATCGGCGGCGGCAAGGGCGTGGTGCTGGCGAGCGCGCCGGGCATCGCGATCACCGAGGCCCAGCTTGAGGCGTTCGGCGACGCGGTCGAATCGCTCGGCGGGCGCTACATCACCGCCGAGGATGTCGGCATGTCCGAGGATCGGATGAAGGTGATCGCGACGCGCACCCGCCACGTTTCCGGCCTGCCGGCGGCGGCGGGCAGCGCGGGCGGCGATCCCGGCCCGTTCACCGCGCTGGGCGTCTATCTTGGGATCAAGGCGGCGGCGACGCGCGCGCTGGGCGTGGCCGACATGGCGGGCGTCCATGTCGCGGTGCAGGGCGTTGGCAGCGTCGGCGGCAGCGTGGCGCGGCTGCTCGCGGCCGACGGCGCGCGGCTGACCATCGCCGACGTCAACGTCGATCGCGCGCGGGCGCTGGGCGCGGAGATCGGCGCCGCGGTCGTCGCGACCGAGGAAGTGCTGGCGCAATCCTGCGACATCGTCAGCCCCAACGCGCTGGGCGCGGTGCTGACCGAGGCATCGATCGCCGCGCTCGATTGCAAGGCGGTGGCCGGCGCGGCCAACAATCAGCTCGCCACCCCGCAGGACGGCGCGCGACTGCAGGCGCGCGGTATCCTCTATGCGCCCGATTACGTCATCAACGCGGGCGGGATCATCAACGTCTCGCTCGAATATCTCGGGCAGGGCGATCGTACCGAGGTCGAATCGCGCATCGCCCGCATCCCCGACCGGCTGGTCGAGGTGTGGGACGAGGCGGACCGTATTGGCCAGCCCGCCAGCGACGTCGCCGATTCGATCGCGCGCCGGCTGATCGGCCGGGGGTGAGCGTTTGGGTAGCTCCACCCCGGCGCAGGCCGGGGCCCGGTCGCGGGACATCGGTAACCTGGCGATCCCCATCATCGCATCCGCTATCGCAACGGGGTCCTGGCCTGCGCCGGGGACGTATTTGGGAGATATCCCGACACCCCCACCACTACAGTGGAAATAGCGCGACAAAGCCCCTAGACACGCCGCCGTGGCCACTCTCCATGCCCTTGCCAATCCGGCGCGGTTCCTGCGCATCGCCCGGCCGCTGACCGCGCCGCTATTCTGGGTCGGTGTGGCGCTGATCGCGTTCGGGGCGTGGGCCGGGCTGGCATGGACCCCGCCCGACTATCTTCAGGGCGAAAGCGTCCGTATCCTCTACATCCACGTCCCCACCGCCTGGCTGGGGATGGGCGGGTGGAGCGGCGTCGCCATTTCCAGCATCGCCTACCTCGTCTGGCGCCATCCGCTGGCCAGCGTCGCCGCGCGGGCGTGCGCGCTGCCGGGGGCGTTGTTCACCTTCCTGTGCCTCGCCACCGGGTCGATCTGGGGACGGCCGACCTGGGGGACGTGGTGGCAGTGGGACGGGCGGCTGACGTCGATGCTGCTGCTCTTGTTCGTCTACCTCGCCTATCTCGCGCTGGCGCGCGCCGACGCCGAGCGTGGTGGCGACGGGCGGGTGCCGGCGCTGTTCGGCATCGCCGGCAGCGTGCTGCTGCCGATCATCCGCTATTCCGTGGTGTGGTGGAACGCGCTGCACCAGGGCCAGAGCATCGGGCTGACCGGATCGAGCATCGACGGATCGATGCTGTGGCCGCTGGGCTTCACATTGTCGGGCTTCACCCTGTTCTTCGCCGCGATCGTGCTGATGCGGATGCGGGCGATGATCGCCGCCAACCGCGTCGAGGCGCGGATGCGGCGCATGGCGCAGGGCGGGGACATGCCGGCATGAACCACTGGGCGTTCATCACCGCCGCCTATGCGCTGACGCTGGCGGCGTCGGCGGCGGTCGCCTTTGCCAGCTGGCGCGCGATGCGCCGGGCCGAAGCGGCGGCGGAGGCGCTCCGCCGGCCATGAAGCCCAAGCAGCAACGCCTGATCCTCGCCGCGCTCGCGCTGGTCGCCGTGATCGGCGCCGGGTTGCTGGCGCTGTCGGCGCTCAAGGACGGGGCCGCGTTCTTCTACGCGCCCGGCGACGTCGCAAAGGGCGTGCCGACCGGGACCGCAGTGCGGCTGGGCGGGATGGTCGAGGCCGGATCGCTCAAGCGCGCGGCGGACGGCGTGACGCAGACCTTCGTCGTCACCGACGGCGTGGCCAAGGTGCCGGTGCGCTTCGCCGGCATCGCGCCAGACCTGTTCCGCGAAGGATCGGGCGTGGTCGCCGAAGGCAGCTTCAACGCGGACGGATCGTTCACCGCGACCAACCTGCTCGCCAAGCATGACGAACGCTACATGCCGCCGCAGGCCGCCGGGGCGATGCACACGTCCGAGTCGCTGGAGCCGTGATCGCCGAGGCCGGGCTCGCCGCGCTGTGGTTCGCCGCGGCGATGGCGCTGATGCAGTTGCTGTTGGCGGCGATCGGGCTGGCAAAAACCTCCATTCGCCCTGAGCCTGTCAAAGGGTCTTACTCTCCGGCCGACCGGAAAGAAGAGGGACGGGGTTTCGACAAGCTCAGCCCGAACGGGGAGGGGATTGGCGTACAACTCCTCGCCGCCGTCCGCCCCGTGGCGATCACCGGCGGCGTGCTCGGCTGCATCGCCTTCGCCTGCCTGATCGCGGTGTTCCTGCGCTCCGACATGTCGGTGCTGCTGGTCGCGGAAAACAGCCATTCGGCCAAGCCGTGGCTGTACAAGTTCGCCGGCGCGTGGGGCAATCACGAAGGGTCGATGCTGTTGTGGGTGACGGTGCTGGGCATCGCCGGCGCCGCCGTCGCGGTGCTCGAACATCGCCTGCCCGAACGCACGCTGGTGGCGACGCTGGGCGCGCAGGCGGCGATCGCGCTGGGGTTCTTCGCCTTCCTGCTGATCGCGTCGAACCCGTTCGCTCGGCTCGATCCGCCGCCGATCGACGGCAACGGCCTCAACCCGCTGCTCCAGGACCCCGGCCTCGCCTTCCACCCGCCGACGCTCTATTTCGGCTATGTCGGGCTTTCCGTGGCCTTCTCCTTCGCGGTCGGCGCGCTCTTGACCCGCGATGTCGGCCCGGCGTTCGCGCGGGCGATGCGGCCGTGGGTGCTGGGGGCATGGGTTTTCCTGACGATCGGCATCACCGCCGGTAGCTATTGGGCCTATTACGAACTGGGCTGGGGCGGCTGGTGGTTCTGGGACCCGGTCGAGAACGCATCGCTGATGCCGTGGCTGGCGGCCACCGCGCTGCTCCATTCGGTGACGGTGCTGGCGACCCGCGACGGGCTGCGCGCGTGGACGATCATGCTGGCGGTGGTCGCCTTCTCCATGTCGATGATCGGGACGTTCCTGGTCCGGTCGGGCATCCTCACCAGCGTCCATTCGTTCGCCGTCGATCCCGAACGCGGGGCGTTCATCCTGGCGCTGCTGGCGATCTACATCGGCGGCGCGCTGCTGTTGTTCGCGCTGCGGATCGGCACGGTCAAGGCGGGCACTACCTTTGAACTGCTCAGTCGCGAAGGCGGGCTGGTGCTCAACAACCTGCTGCTCAGCGTGATCCTGGGGGTGGTGCTGATCGGTACGCTCTACCCGATCGTCGCGGCCGGTTTTGGCGTGCAGCTTTCGGTCGGCAAGCCGTTCTTCGACAAGGCGGTCGGCCCGGTCGCGCTGCTGCTGGTGGTGGCGCTGGCGGCGGGGCCGATGATCCGCTGGCGCCGCGACGGCTGGAACGCGCTGCTGACGCGGATGACGGTGCCGATCGCGGTGACGCTGTTCGCGGCGGTGGGGCTGGTGGTGTTCGCCGCCGATGCCGCGCGCAGCATCGGCGTGCTGCCCTTCATCGGCCTCGCGCTCGCGGTCGGGCTGGCGGTGGCGAGCGTCGCGCCGCTGTGGAAGCGCGATCTGCGCCGCACGCCGCTGTTCACCTGGGGCATGGTGATCGCGCATCTCGGGGTCGCGGTCAGTCTGGCCGGAATGGCGAGCGAAAGCGCCTTCACGCAGGAGCGGCTGGTCGCGGCGCGGATCGGCGTGCCGGTGCAGGTCGGGCCGTTCCGTGTCACGCTCGACGGCATCGCGCCGGCGATCGGCCCCAACTGGTCGGCGCTCGAGGGGCGGCTGACCGCCGTGCGTGGGGAGGGCGGGACACCGTTCACGCTCCGGCCGCAGCAGCGGTTTTTCGCCAATCCGCCGACCACCACCAACGAAGCGGCGATCGCGACGCGGATCGACGGTCAGCTCTATGTCGTGCTCGGGCAGGATAACGGCGACGGGCGCTGGCAGCTGCGGCTGTGGTGGAAGCCGCTGGTGACGTTGATCTGGCTGGGCGGCGCGCTGATCGCGCTGGGCGGTGCGCTGTCGCTGGTCGGCCGGGTGCGCCGCGAGGCACGGACCGCATTGCGCGAGGCCTATGCATGAAGCGGTGGCTGATCTGGGTGCCGTTCGTGGTGTTCGTCGGGTTGATGTGGCTCGTGGCAGGGCAATTGCTCGCGCCCGCCGACCGCACCGTCCGCTCGGCGATGGTCGACCAGCCGCTGCCGACGTTCGCGCTGCCGGCCAACCAGCCCGACAAGCCGGGGCTGGCCACCGCCGATTTCGGGCAGGGCCAACCACGCCTGCTCAACGTGTTCGCCAGCTGGTGCGTGCCGTGCATCGCGGAAGCGCCGCAGCTGATGGCGCTGAAACAGGCCGGCGCGCGGATCGATGCGGTGGCGGTGCGCGACACGCCGGCCAACGTCGCGCGCTTCCTCAATCGTTATGGCGATCCCTATGAGCGGATCGGCGACGACAAGGCCAGCCAGGTCCAGCTCGCGCTCGGCTCGTCGGGCGTGCCGGAGACGTTCGTGATCGACGGCAAGGGGCGGATCGTCGCGCAGCATATCGGCGAGATCCGCGCCGACGAGGTGCCGGGCATCCTCGCGATGTTGAGGAAGGCGCGGTGAAATCGCGTTCGTTCCCTCCGTTCGTGCCGGGCTTGTCGAGGCATCGTCCTTCTTTTCCGAAGAAAAGGGCCGCCCTTGGGCAAACTCACGGCGAACGGGGAGGGGCTGTCGCGCGGCTGATGACGGCGAGCCTGTGGCTCGCGCTCGCCGCGCCGCTCGCCGCCCAGACCGCGCTGCCGCCCGCGCATTACGCCAACACCCAGCTTGCCGATCCGGCGCAGGAGGCGCGGGCCAAGGCGTTGATGGACACGCTGCGCTGCCTGGTGTGCCAGGGCCAGTCGATCGCCGACAGCGACGCCGACATGGCCAGCGACATGCGATCGCTGGTGCGCGAGCGGATCGCGGCGGGGGAGGCCCCGGCCGACATCCGCAAATGGCTGATCGCGCGCTATGGCGACTATGTCACCTATGATCCGCCGATGAGCCCGCTGACCGCGCCGCTGTGGCTGGCGCCGCTGGTGCTGATCGCGCTGGGCGCGTGGGTGGCGCGGGCCAGCTTTCGGCGCGGAAAGGGGCGCGGCTGATGGGCTGGGCGATGCTGCTGGTGGTCGGGCTGGGGGCGGCGGCGCTGCTGTGGCGGCTGGGCGTGCCGCGCGCGCTGTGGTCGTTCGCCGGCGCCGCGCTGATGCTCGGCGCGACCGGCTATGCGCTGCAGGGGCGCCCGGCGCTGCCCGGCCGCGCGACCGAGGCGTCGAAGGTGCCCGGCGTGGTCGATCCCGAGATGAGCGAGCTGCGGCTCGACCTGTTCGGTCGCCACACCTACGCCGAGACCTATTTCCTCGCCGCCGACGCGCTCCAGCGATCGGGAGCGAAGGGCAGCGCGGTCAACCTGATGATCGGCGCGGTCGCCGGCGCGAAGGGCAGCGCCGCGCTGTGGACCGGGCTGGGGCAGGCCTATGCCGCGCACGACGGCGACACCGTGTCGCCCCCGGCGCGCTTCGCCTTCGATCAGGCGATGCGGCTGGCGCCCGAACATCCGGGGCCGCCGTTCTTCCTGGGCATGGCCTATGTCGATGCCGGCCGGTTCGCGGACGCGCGGCCGTGGTGGATCCGCGCCTATCGCCTGAGCCCGCAAGGGACGCGCTATCGCCGTGAGATCGGGATGCGGCTGGTGCTGCTCGATCGATTCCTGTCGGAGCAGGCGGCGGCGCGTTAGCCCTGTCTCCCGGCGGGAGAGAGGTTCTATCCGGCCCAGGCCCGGTAAGGCAGGTCGAGCGCGTCGGCGACCGCGCGATAGGTGATGTCCCCCTTGTAGACGTTCAGCCCCGCCGCGAGATGCGGATCGGCCTTCATCGCCGCTTCCGCGCCCAGATTGGCGAGGCGCAGCGCGAACGGCAGCGTCGCGTTGTTGAGCGCGAAGGTCGATGTGCGGGCGACCGCGCCGGGCATGTTGGCGACGCAATAGTGGATCACGCCGTCGACCTCGAACACCGGGTCCTGGTGGGTGGTGGGGTGCGACGTCTCGAAACAGCCGCCCTGATCGATCGCGATGTCGACCAGCACCGATCCGCGCTTCATCGTCTTGAGCATCTCGCGCGTCACCAGCTTGGGTGCCGCCGCGCCGGGCACCAGCACCGCGCCGATCACGAGGTGCGCGTTCTTCACCGCCGCCGCGATCGCCGCCTTGCTGGCATAGGCGGTCTTGATCTGGCTGGAAAAGAACATGTCGAGTTCGGCGAGCCGATCGTTGTTGATGTCATAGATGGTGACGTCGGCGCGCATCCCCACCGCCATTTGCGCCGCGTTGATGCCGGATACGCCGCCGCCCAGGATCGCGACTCGCGCCGGCGCCACCCCCGGCACGCCGCCCAGCAGCACGCCGCGCCCGCCCTGTTCCTTTTCCAGATAATGCGCGCCGACCTGCACCGACATCCGTCCCGCGACTTCGGACATCGGCTTGAGCAGCGGCAGCGCGCCCGATCGCGACGTCACCGTCTCATAGGCGATGCAGGTCGCGCCCGACGCCATCAGCCCCTCCGCCTGCGGCTTGTCGGCGGCGAGGTGGAGGTAGGTGAACAGCGTGTGGCGCGGCTCCAGCAGCGCGATCTCCTGCGGCTGCGGTTCCTTGACCTTGACGATCATGTCCGCGCCGGCGAACACCTCGGCGGGGGTGGCGACGACGCGCGCGCCGACCGCGACATAGTCCTGGTCCTCGAAATCGATGCCCGCACCGGCCCCGGTTTCGACGATCACCGCATGACCCTGCGCGGTCAGTTCCGCCACCGACGGCGGGGTCAGCCCGACGCGATATTCGTTGTTCTTGATCTCCCTGGGTACACCGACGCGCATCGTGGTCTCCTCCGGTCCTTGTGAGCGTTGTCATAGGGGCTGTCCCACGCCGGTGAAAGCGCCGCCTGTTGCTACGCGCGCGCGGCGGTGCTAACCGCCCGCCCACCTCGTAGATTGGCAGCCATGCGGTCCCTGATGACCTCCGTGCATCTCCTCCGGGCGCAGTTTCTCCGCCCGTGACCCAGACACCCCAAGCGTCGGCGGATGCAGCGCCGGCGCCCGTCGAGGATTCGCCAACGGCCCACGGCCATGGCGGTGACGGGCTCGTCAAGCTGGCGCTCGGCGCGGTCGGCATCGTGTTCGGCGATATCGGCACCAGTCCGCTCTACGCCTTTCGCGAGACCTTTGCCGGGCATCACACGCTCGAACTGACCGTGCCGCACATCATGGGCGTGATCAGCCTGATGTTCTGGTCGATGATGATCGTCGTCACGGTGAAATATGTCGCGATCATCATGCGCGCGGACAACAAGGGGGAGGGCGGCAGCCTGGCGCTGCTCGCGCTGGTCTCCGGCCGCACCAAGACCCAGCGATGGTCGACTGGGATCGTCCTGCTCGGTGTGTTCGCCACCGCGCTGTTCTATGGCGACAGCATGATCACCCCGGCGGTGTCGGTGCTCTCGGCGGTCGAGGGCCTCGCGGTCGCTCAGCCGGGCCTCGGCGGACTGGTGGTGCCGATCGCGGTCGTCATCCTGGTGTTCCTGTTCATGATCCAGAAGAGCGGCACCGCGCGGGTCGGCGCGTTCTTCGGCCCGGTCATGCTGCTCTATTTCCTGACGATCGCGACGCTGGGCGTGTTCAGCGTGGTGAAGACGCCCGAGGTGCTGTGGGCGTTCTCGCCGCACTATGCCGTCGAATTCTTCATCAACGATCCGCTCAAGGCGTTTCTCGCGCTCGGATCGGTGGTGCTGGCGGTGACCGGGGCGGAGGCGCTCTACGCCGACATGGGCCATTTCGGGCGCCGGCCGATCGGGGTGTCGTGGCTGTGCTTCGTGCTGCCGGCGCTGATCCTCAACTACATGGGGCAGGGGGGGCTGCTGATCCGGCTGGGCACGCCGGCGCTGGAAAGCCCGTTCTACATGCTCGCGCCCGACAGCCTGCGCCTGCCGCTGGTCGGCATCGCCACCGCCGCCGCGATCATCGCGTCGCAGGCGGTGATCTCCGGCGCCTTCTCGGTCACGCAGCAGGCGATCCAGCTCGGCTTCATCCCGCGGCTGCGCATCGACCACACCAGCGCGTCGACCGCCGGCCAGATCTATATCCCGCTGGTCAACTGGCTGCTGATGACGGCGGTGCTGCTGCTGGTCCTGTTCTTCCAGACCTCGTCGAACCTTACCTCGGCCTATGGCATCGCGGTCACCGGGGCGATGGCGATCGACACCTTCCTGCTCGGGGTGGTGCTGTTCCGCCTGTGGCACTGGCCGGTCTACTACGCCGCGCCGCTGCTTGGGCTGTTCCTGCTGGTCGACGGGGCCTATTTCGCCGCGAACCTGACCAAGGTGCCCGACGGCGGCTGGGTGCCGCTGCTGATCGGGCTGGTGATCTTCACCATGCTCACCACCTGGGCAAAGGGACGCAAGCTGATGATCGACCGGCTGCGTGAGAGCGCGATGCCGATCAAGGTGTTCATCCAGTCGGCCGCCAATTCGGCGACGCGCGTCCCCGGCACCGCGGTGTTCATGACGTCGACCGCAGACGGCGTGCCGCACGCGCTGCTCCACAACCTCAAGCACAACAAGGTGCTGCACGATCGCGTGATCCTGCTGACGGTGAAGATCATCGACGAACCCTATGTCCCCGATAGCCGGCGGGTGAAGAAGGAGGATCTGGGGCAGGGATTCCACCGGCTGGTGCTGTGCTTCGGCTTCATGCAGGAAGCCGACGTCCCCGCCGCGTTGAAGGGCGTGCGCGGCTGCGGCGGCGATTTCCGCATGATGGAGACCAGCTTCTTCCTGGCGCGGCAGACGCTGCTGCCGTCGTCGCGGCCGGGCATGATGCTGTGGCGCGAGCAGTTGTTCGCCTGGATGCTGCGCAACGCGGAAAGCGCGATGGAATTCTTCCGCCTGCCCACCAACCGGGTGGTCGAACTGGGCAGCCAGGTCGAGATTTAGGGTTTCGGCCCATCAACCGTTCGTCCCCAGCCTGTCGAAGAACCGTATTTCTTTTGCCGACGAGAAGAACGGTGCTTCGACAAGCTCGGCACGAACGGGCTAGGGAAGGCCCGATGTCCCATCCCGTCCACATCCTCCACCTCCACTCCAGCTTTTCCCTTGGCGGCAAGGAAGCGCGCGGAGTGCGGCTGATGAACGCGTTCGGCGATCGTGCGCGGCACACCATCGTGTCCGGCGTACCCGATCAGCTCGGCGCGCGCGACGCCATCGCGCCGGGAATCCGCTATGAGATTGCGCAGGATCCGCCGTCGCTCACCGGCAAGCCCTCGGTCACACGGTACGAGGCGCTGGCGCGCTACATGCGGCGGTTCGATCTGGTGCTGACCTATAACTGGGGCGCGATCGACGCGGTGATGGCGCGGCGCGTGTTCGGAAAGGGCCTGCCGCCCCTCGTCCATCATGAGGACGGCTTCAACGCCGATGAGGCGAAGCGGCTCAATCCGGTGCGCAACATGTACCGCCGGCTGGCGCTCCCCGCCGCCCATGCGCTGGCGGTGCCGTCGCTGGTGCTGGAGGAGATCGCCGGCCGGGTGTGGAAGCAGCCGGCGGCGCGGCTGCACCGCATTTCCAACGGCATCGACACCGCGCGCTATGCCGGCAAGCCCGATGCCAAGGCGATACCCGGATTCGTCAAAAAGCCGGGCGAGACGGTGATCGGCACCATCGCCGGGCTGCGCGAGGTCAAGGACCTGCCGATGCTGGTGCGCAGTTGCGGCGGACTGTCGGGCAACGTCCGCCTGGTGATCGTCGGGGAGGGGCCGGAACGCCAGGCGATCATGGACGCGGCGGAGGCGATGTTCTTTGAGGATCAGGTGACGATGCCGGGGTTCCTGCCCGATCCGGCGCGCTATGTCGGGCTGTTCGATATCTTCGCGCTGTCGTCGAAGAGCGAGCAGCAGCCGATCGCGGTGATGGAGGCGATGGCGGCGGGCCTGCCGGTCGCCGCGCCGCCGGCGGGTGACATCCGCGCGATGGTGGCGGAGGATAATCGCCCCCATATCACCGACGACTGGTTCGAGGTCCATCTGCGCGACAGCATCCAGTTCCTGATCGACCACCCGGAACAGCGACGGGCGATCGGAAAGGCGAACCAGGCGCGCGCCCGTGCGTTGTTCGATGAGGGCGTGATGATCGCGGCCTATGCCGATCTGTACGGCTCCGCTATGGGACGCCCCCGTGCCTTGATTTAGCCGAAATTGCTCGCCTCGGGCGGGCGAGATCGCTAGCGTCGATCAAATTTTTACCGGAGGTTTCGTTGTTCAAAGGCCTGTCGCCGATCATCTACAATGGCCAGGAAGTCTGGCCGCTCGTGGAGGGCGGCAAGGGTGTGGCCGCGACCAACCATGCGTCGGCCGGCGCGTGGGCGGCGGCGGGGGGCATCGGCACGGTCTCCGCGGTCAATGCCGACAGCTACGATCCCGACGGCAAGATCATTCCGCAGGTCTACCGCGCGCTCACCCGCCGCGATCGGCATGAGGAGCTGGTCGAATACGCGATCGAAGGCGCCGTGCAGCAGGTGCAGCGCGCGTGGGACATCTCCGGCGGCAAGGGCGCGATCAACATCAACGTGCTGTGGGAGATGGGCGGCGCCCAGCGCGTGCTCCACGGCGTGCTCGACCGGACGCGCGGGCTGGTGGCGGGCGTCACCTGCGGCGCGGGGATGCCGTACAAGCTCAGCGAGATCGCGGCGTCCTACGGCGTCAGCTATCTGCCGATCGTCAGTTCCGGCCGCGCCTTTCGCGCGCTGTGGAAGCGCGCCTATTCAAAGGCGGCGGAGTGGCTGGCGGCGGTGGTCTATGAGGATCCGTGGCTCGCCGGTGGCCACAACGGCCTGTCGAACGCCGAGGACCCGCTGCGGCCCGAGGATCCCTATCCGCGCGTCAAGGCGCTGCGTGAGACGATGCGCGAGGGCGGCATTTCGGACGACGTGCCGATCGTGATGGCCGGCGGCGTATGGTATCTGCGCGACTGGAACGACTGGATCGACAACCCCGAATTGGGCAAGATCGCGTTCCAGTTCGGCACCCGACCGCTGCTCACCCGCGAAAGCCCGATTCCCGAAGGCTGGAAATCGCGGCTGATGGAACTGGATGAGGGCGACATCCTGCTCCACCGCTTCTCGCCGACCGGATTCTATTCGTCGGCGGTGCGCAACCCGTTCCTGCGCAGCCTGGAGGCGCGGTCGGATCGCCAGATCGCCTTTTCGACGCAGGAGGCGGGCGACCACACTTTCCAGCTCGACGTTGGGGTGAAGGGCAAGAATTTCTGGGTGACGCGCAACGACCTGCTGCGCGCGCGCGAATGGTTCGGCCACGGCTTCACCGATGCGCTCAAGACGCCGGACAACACCTTGGTATTCGTCACGCCGGAGGAAAAGGGCGTGATCCGCAAGGACCAGGCCGATTGCATGGGCTGCCTCAGCCAGTGCCAGTTCTCGTCCTGGGCGGATACCGAAACCAATTCGACCGGCCGCCTCGCCGATCCGCGCAGCTTCTGCATCCAGAAGACGTTGCAGGACATCGCCCACGGCGGCCCGGTCGATGAAAACCTGATGTTCGCCGGCCACGGCGCCTATAATTTCAAGAAGGATCCCTTCTATTCCAACGGCTTCGTGCCGACGGTCAAGCAGCTGGTCGACCGCATCCTGACCGGGGACTGAGCGGGCCCGGGGCTTGATCCCAGGTTCGGCGCGGGCGTCGCGTTCGTCACGGAACCATCAGTCCGCTCGCGCTTTCCGCCCCTCAGGCGGCATCACCGCCGGAACAGTTGGAGAGACGCGCATGAAGAGCAGGATTCTCGGCATCGGTGCGGCCGCGCTGGTCGCGACAGTGGCGTTCAGCGCCACCCCCGTCGAGGCGCGCAAGCACGGCCAGCGGTGGAAGACCGTGTGCAAGACCCAGTGGGTCCACCACCGCAAGGTCAAGCGGTGCCACAAGGTGCGCGTCCGCTGGTAGGCGTCTGACGCTCCTGCGTGCCGCGCGGCCGCTTCGGCGCCGCGCGGCATCGTCCGTTGGGGAACATGCCGCCGGGCGCGCGCATTGTTCCCGTGCCCGGTATGCCGGGCGTGTACGGGAGTAGGATGGATGAAATTGATCGCATTGACCGTGGCGGGGCTGTTGGCGGCCGTGACCGTGGCCCCGGTGCCGGCGGACGCCCAGACGCGTAGCGGCTGGAGCCGCCATCATGACGGCTGGAACAAAGGCCGGCGCTGGGATCGCGGCCACCGCTATCGCCCGAATCGCCGCTGGAGTCGCGGGCGCGCCTACACGCGCTGCCGCTGGGTGCGTGGCCAACACGGCCGCTACCGCCGCTGCTATCGCGTCTGGCGCTAAAGCATCTTCGAGGCAGGTGGCGTCATCTGCTGACTCGGAAAGTGCGAGCACAAAAGACAATTGGAGCATGTTCCGCATCAGCGTGATCGGATCATGCTTCAAGGCTCCAGCACCGTCACCTGGCGGGCGGCGGCATCGACCGCCGCCGCGCTGAACGGCAGCGGCTGCATCGTCCCCGTTAGCCACGGCTGGTAGGCGTCGCGATAATGCGCCGAGCGTGGATCGGCCGACTGGCCCGGCAGGTTGAGCACCACGCTGTTGTCCCACGCCCCGACGTCGGCGACGATCAGCAGGCTGGCGGCGTGAGTGACGGCATAGCCCTGCCCGGCGACATAGCCGCGCGCGTTGACCGTGAAGCCGTCGCCGCCCGATCGTCCGCCGGTGATCGCGGGAAAGGCGGCGGCGATGCCGGGCAGCGCGGACAGCGGATGGCGGATCGTGACGCGGTGCGCGTCGCCCCACCGCCACCTGGCCGGATCAGGCCCGAACACCCGCACCGCGCGCTCCCACCCGGCCGCCAGCGCGGTGGCGAGCAGCGCGTCGCGCCCGGCGGCGGGGACGGGGCCGAACCGCGAGTCGGGATGGGCGATCAGGTGCAGCAGCTGGGTGGCGTCGATCGAGCGGATCAGGTCGCGCGCGCCCTCCGGCACCACGGTCGCGCGGAATGCGTGGTCGAGTTCGATCCACACCATCTCGAACAGCGCGGCGGGGGCGCTGTCGGCACCGACGCGGAAATCCCAGCCACCCAGCATCGCCGCCGCCATCGCCGCCGTGCCGGTCTGTTCCCCCGGCAACAGCGGGATCAGCGTCCGCGCCGGAATCGACAGTTCGTCATGCTGGAGCGCGATGCTGTCGGCCAGCGTGTGGCGCGGTTGGGCATCGAGCACCTCGGCGATGCGGTCGTAGCGATAGGGGGGGCTCCAGGTGAAGCTGATCGCGCGGTCGGTGGCGGGATAGTCCGCCGGCAGGTTCATCTGGTTGGCCGACGCGATCCAGCCGCCCGGCGGATTGAAACTGCTCGGCATCTGCTCGATCGGCAGGATGCCGGTCCAGTCATGGGTGCCCTCGCCGGGCGCGGGCAACAGGCCGTCGTGACGCGGACGGATGGGCACATGGCCGATCGCCTGCCAGCCGATATTGCCGTCGATATCGGCATAGTGGAGGTTGGTCGGCGACACGTGCAGCCGCGCCGCTTCCCGCAGCGACGCCCAGTCGTGCGCCAGGTTGAGCGCGATGATGGCGAAGGTCATGTTGGCGCCGGGCCGCAGCGACACTGACGACAGCACGGTGGCGCGGCGGCGTGAGGGATCGGTGGCGATCACCGGCCCCTGCGCGGCATGGCGCAGCGTGACCGTGAGCGCGTCACCATCCTTGACCGCGATGAACTCCTCGACGCGGGTGAACCGCTTCCACCTGCCATCGTGGCGATAAAGCTCCGGGTCGTCGGGGTGCGTCTCCAGGACGAACATGTCCTCCTGGTTGATATGGAAATTGGTGCGGCCGAACGCGAAGCGATCGGTATGGCCCTGCATGATCCCCGGCAGCCCGGGATAGCCGCCGCCGATCACGTCGAGCCCCGGCGCGGTCAGGTGCGCGAGATGACGGGGGGCGGCGCCGCCGACGCCCAGATGCGGATCATTGGCCAGGATCGCGCGGCCGCTGGCGCTGCGCGACGGGGCGATCGTCCAGGCGTTGCTGCCCTGCGCCGCGCGGTCGCGCCGCGCCGCGTCGGGATCATGGACGGCGAGGACGTCCGGCCCGAATGGCAATGGCCCGCTCCCTTCGGCCAGGATACCCAGATCGGCCTCGCAGATCGCGGACAGGTCGAGCCCCTCGGGCACCACCGGCCGCCATCCCCACGCCAGCGGCGCGGTCAGATTGTCCTGATCGAGCAGTCCGCGCGCCGCCAGCCGGGCGCGCCGCACCTCGTCGTCCAGATCGCCCATGTCGGCCGAACGCAACCGGATCAGGTCGCGCAACGTCCAGCGCAGCGGGGTGAGGCCGAGGATGCCGAATTCGGGCGGCAGCTTCGCCGGATCGGCGGTCACCTCGTCGATGCGCGCGTTGACGCCGTCGACATAGCCCTGTGCGCACGCCACCACCTCGGCCGGGATCGCCGCCAGCTCGGCGTCGATGTCGCCGCGAAAATGGAGCAGCCGCGCCAGATGATCGTGCGGGGCAAAGCGCGCCCCGAACGATGCCGCCAGCAGCCCCAGCTCGCGGCGGCGGTCGAGGTCGATCTGGAACAGGCGGTCGCGGGCGACGACGTAGCCTTGGCCGAAAAATGCGTCAGGCTTGCTGCCGGCGCGGATGTGCGGGATGCCCCAGCCGTCGTCGATGATGGTGATCGGCCCGCCCGATCCCTCGACCCGCACCGTCGTCCGGCCCGCTGCCCTCTGCCCTGGTTCCATCGCCTTGGCCGCCACCGCTCGAACCGGCGCCGCAACCCAGCGATGCCATCATCGCGGCGGTGGATAGCAGGAAATGGGGACGGTTCATCGGTGTTTCCGCGCGCTCCCATAACCTCACTCTATACAGGGCGGCCCAACAATCTCTTGGGCGCGCTACGGCACCGTCCTACCGTTCGGCCGAGTTCTGCAACAGGTAGGCCATGATCCACAGTCCGTATCTCCTCTACCTCGGCCATTCGACCGATGAGCTGGGTATCAAGACGTCACGCGGGCTGGCGGTGTTCCGCCCCGACGATTGCGTGGGCGAATTCCGTTATGACGACTGCCCGTTGACGCTGGGCCTGAAACGGGTCGGGCTGGAGGAAGCGGTGGCGCTTGGCGCGCGCACGCTGGTGCTGGGCATCGCCAATGCCGGCGGGCGGCTGGGCGAGGAACTGGTCG
>Ga0182736_1000648_pt1 | contig 47031 bp, 51 predicted proteins | sample eDN5th30CKraftBY_FD_128882 | JGI IMG/M metagenome (GOLD analysis project Ga0182736, IMG submission 128882) | Enriched backyard soil microbial communities from Emeryville, California, USA - eDNA 5th pass 30_C Kraft BY (version 2) (version 2) | ecosystem: Environmental > Terrestrial > Soil >... | reverse complement strand
TCGCCGCAGGCGCCGGGCCGGGCAGCGGGCGGCGGCGGGCGGCGCCGGCGTGGCGCGTCTCAGCGTCCCGCGCGGCGGGGCGGGCCGCGGCGTGCCGGGGCGGACGCGCGGTAGGTCCACACCGGCTCGGGCGCGTCAACCCGGACCGCAGGGCCTACCAACCATCCGGTTGGTCTATTGTCGTCGGAAAGAATCCGTCGATCCCGGAGGTCAGGCGATGAGCGCCGCAATCAAGTACCAGCGAACCCTGTTCGAGCCTGAGCACGAATTGTTCCGGGAGGCCTACCGGGCGTTTCTGGACCGCCACGTCGCGCCGCACCACGAGGAGTGGGAGAAGGCCAAGATCGTCGACCGCGGCGTCTGGCTCGAAGCCGGCAAGCAGGGCTTCTTGGGTATGGCGGTGCCCGAGGAGTACGGCGGCGGCGGCAACCCGGACTTCCGGTACAACACGATCCTCACCGAGGAGACCACCGCCGGGCGCTACAGCGGTATCGGGTTCAGCCTGCACAACGATGTCTGCGCGCCGTACCTGCTGGAACTGTGCAACGAGGAGCAGAAGCAGCGCTGGCTGCCCAAGTTCTGCACCGGTGAACTGATCACCGCGATCGCGATGACCGAACCCGGAACGGGCAGCGACCTGCAGGGCATCAAGACCCGGGCGGTCAAACAGGGCGACCACTACGTGCTCAACGGTTCCAAGACGTTCATCACCAACGGCATCCACTCCGACCTGGTGATCGTGGTCGCCCAAACCGACCCGGAGAAGGGCGCCCAGGGATTCAGCCTGCTGGTGGTGGAACGCGGCATGGAGGGCTTCGAGCGCGGACGCCACCTGGACAAGGTGGGGCTGGACGCCCAGGACACCGCCGAGCTGTCGTTCACCGACGTGCACGTGCCGGTCGAGAACCTGCTCGGCCAGGAGGGCATGGGCTTCATCTACCTGATGCAGAACCTGCCGCAGGAACGGATCTCGATCGCGATCATGGCCGCGGCGGCGATGCAGGCCACGCTCGAGCAGACCATCACCTACACCAAGGAGCGCAAGGCGTTCGGCAAGCCGATCGGCAGCTTCCAGAACAGCCGGTTCCTGCTGGCCGAGCTGGCTACCGAGGCCACCGTGGTGCGGATGATGGTCGACGAGTTCATCCGGCTGCATCTGGACAAGCAGCTGACGGCGGAGCAGGCCGCGATGGCCAAGTGGTACAGCACCGAGAAACAGGTCCACCTCATCGACCGCTGCCTGCAGCTGCACGGCGGCTACGGCTACATGCGCGAATACCCGATCGCCCGGGCCTACCTGGATGCGCGCGTGCAGACCATCTACGGCGGCACCACCGAGATCATGAAGGAGATCATCGGCCGCAGTCTGGGCGTCTAGCCCCGGGGAGATCGAGGCGCTGAGCTGCTCATTCAGCGGCCTCGGGTACTCGTCTGCGGCAGCTGACTTGGGCATCGATTCGGCATCGGCTGGGTATCTGTTTCCGCAATATCGATGACTTCGCTTCGCAATACGGGTCGATTGCGGGAAAGTCTATGCCGGAAACATTTGTGTCGATTGCGGTGCCTGGGAGGGCTGGTGACTAGTCGGAAAGATCGGTTCGGCAAGACGGCGGTGCGCATGGCGCTCAGCCTCGCGGCGACGGTCACCGTGCTCTTGTCGGTACAGACCGCGGCGGCGACGCCGGACAGCGACGCCCACGACGCCATCACCGCGGCATGGCAAGCGGCCGGCGGCGATGGCTCACCACTGGGCCCGCCCAAGGGTGACGTGCACCCGGCCGGCGTCGGATTCGCCCAGGACTTCACCGGCGGGACGATCTACTTCACCCCGGAGACCGGCGCCAAGGCGCTCTACGGCGCCATTCTCGACAAGTACGAGTCGATGGGCGGGGCAGCGACCAGCGACCTCGGATTTCCCAACATCGACGAGGTGCCGGGGCTGGTCCCGGGCAGCCGTGTCGCGATCTTCTCCGGCCCCGACAACCCGGTGATCTTCTGGACACCAGACCACGGCGCCCATGTGGTGCGCGGCCCGATCAACGCCGGCTGGGACAAACTGGGCAGCTCCACCGGCCCGCTCGGCGTGCCGGTCGAGGACGAGAACTACGACGGCGCGGTGGTGACCCAGAAGTTCAGCGCCGGCGCACTGTCGTTCGACGGTGCGACCAGGACGTTCACCACGGTGCCGCCGGAGCTGGCGGCGCAGCTGGCCGATCTGCAGGTTCAGCTCGACCCGACCGCGGCCATCGACCAGGCCTGGCGCACCTCCGGCGGCCCCTCGGGTTCGCTGGGGGCCAAGCAGGGCGACGAGTATGTGGTCGGCACCGACGGGGTGGGACAGGATTTCGCCCGCGGCAAGGTGTACTTCTCGCCGACCACCGGCGCTAACGCGCTCGAAGGCGACGTGTTGGCCAAGTACGAGTCCCTCGGCGGGCCGGCCGGCAGCGATCTTGGCTTCCCCCTCACCAGTACGGCCGACGGTGCCATTCCCGGGAGCAAGTTCAATTCCTTTGCCGCCGACGATGATCCGGTGATCTTCTTCAGCCCGGACAATGGCGCCTTCGTGGTGCGCAGCGCGATGAAGGCCGCCTGGGACAAGCTCGACGGCGCATCCGGAAAGCTGGGCGCCCCGGTGGGCGACCAGACCGTAGACGGGGACGTGGTCTCGCAGAAGTTCACCGGCGGCACGGTGTCTTGGAACCAGGCCACCAACGCCTTCAGCACCGAACCGGCCGATCTGGCGCAGGACCTGTCGGGCTTGCAGATTCCCGGGATGAACCTGCCCAGCCCCAGCACTTCCACCTCGCCGGGAGTAGCGAAGGAGACGCACTGGAACTGGCTGTGGGTGCTCATCCCGGTTGCCGTGCTGGTGGTGCTGGGGGCGCTGGCGGCCGCGGCGATGTGGTGGCAGCGGCGCCGGCCGGCTCCGGCCGCCGGGAGCGCGCCGGTCGCCATGCCCGCCCCGGTCAGTGACGACTACGACGACGACGACGAGCAGTGGGCCCACCACGAACCAGACCATGAGGGCACGGTCCGGCTGCCGAGTCGCTACGGCAGTTCGCCCTACGGGGCCGGCGAGGCGGAGGCTCCGGGTCAGTCGATTCCGGACGCGCCCTGGCTGCACTACGGCGAGTCCGACGCCGGCCTGCACGACGAAGCCGAGCCTGACGACGACGACGACGCGGACACCGCGCCGACCCGGGTGGTCACCGAGGACGATCTGGGTACCGGCCGGCACGCGGTGGGTCACGGGGCTTCCGGCGCGGAATCGGGTGCTTTCGGGTCCGGGGCCTTCGGCGCCGGCCAGCGTCGCCGCGGCGGTGAGGAGTCGGCGCATCCGGTGATGCACCTACCGCTGGACGACCCCTACCAGCAGCCGGACGGTTACCCGATCAAGGCGAACATCGGTTCCGGGCTGTACTACACGCCGCAGAACGCCCTCTACGACGACACGCTCGCCGAGATCTGGTTCGCCACCGAGGACGCGGCCCGACTCAACGGATTCACCAGGGCCGGCTGATCACCACAGCGGCAGCGTATTTCGCTCGCCGTCCGGGCGCGGCCCGAAGATCCGCCGCTGATCTTCGGTGATCGCGACGTCGTCGATGCTGGACTCGCGGCGCCTCATCAAACCGTCGTCGGCGAACTCCCACAGTTCGTTGCCGTAGCTGCGCCACCACTGGCCCTCGGCGTCGCGGCTTTCGTACTGGTAGCGCACCGCGATCCGATTGCCGTGGTAGCACCACAGCTCCTTGCGCAGTGCGTAGTCGCGCTCACGTGCCCACTTGCGTCGCAAGAACGCCACGATCTGGGCGCGACCGGTGATGTGCTCATCGCGGTTCCGCCATACCGAGTCCTCGGTGTAAGCCTGAGCTACCCGGTCGGGATCCCTTGTGTTCCAGGCGTCCTCGGCGGCCTGAACTTTGCGTAGCGCAGAGTCTTCGTCGAACGGCGGGCACGGAGGAAACATTGACCTACCTCGCTACGGGGTCAACCGGGCCAGGGCTTCGGCCGCGGGAACGATGTCATGGATGCGGTGGATGGTCTCGCCGGCGTAGAGCGCCGACCGTTCCACCATGGCCGCATCCATTCCGGCCAGCGGCAGCGCCGGGGTGTAGAACGGTAGCGCGGGCCGCTGCAGGGCCAGCAGCGTGTCTTGGGCTCCCACCGGCAGCAGCCGACCCAGCGGCGCGGTGATCCGATTCAGTGCGCGCACCGGCCGCGGCCCGAGTTCGTTTCGGGCGCACCATCGTTCGGTGAGTGCGTTCGGAACCACCCGGTGTGCCAGCGGCCAGCCCATCCCGAACAACATGGTGCGGATGGTCCGCTGGGCGCCCAGCACCTTGCGCTTGTAGGCGGGATGGGCACCGGACTCCTCGGTGAGCAGAAAGCGGGTACCGGCGATCGCCCCCTGGGCCCCGGCGGCCAGCAGTGCCCGGACATCGTCGGCGCTGGCGACTCCGCCGGCTGCCAGCACCGGTGCAGCTCCCGCCGCCTCGAGCACCTCGGGCAGCGTCACCTCCAGCGGCCGTTCCGCCACCAGGTGGCCGCCCGCTTCGACGCCCTGCGCCACCAGTCCGTCAGCGCCGGCGGCCAGCGCCTGGCGAGCCTGCGCGGTATCACCGGCGGTGCACAGCACCGGGATTCGCGCGTTGTGCAGCGCCGCGATCCACCGCGCCGGAGCGCCGTCGTGCAACACCACCAAGGCGGCACCGGCCGCGATGCACGCGTCGATGTGGGCGCGGCGGGTGAGCGGCACCAGCAGATTGGCTGCCACCGGCCGGCCACCGGCGAGTGCCACGGCATGACGCAGCTCCTCGCCGAAGCTGCGCGGATCGCTCAGCCCGACGGTGCCCAGCCCGCCGGCCGCCGAAACCGCACCGGCCAACTCCGCCCCGGCCACGCCGCCGCCCATGCCGGCCTGCATGACCGGGACGCTCAGTCCCAGCGACTCCATCAGGCTCATCGTTGCCGACCTCGGTATCGACGGGCCCGGACCGTGACGCAGCAACGCCGCTCGCACGGCGTCAGCGCCGCGCGCTGGGGCGGCTCGCCGGCCCCCTCCAGCATGCCCTGGATCAGGTCCAGGTTGAGCCCGCACACCGCCTCGGTGTATTGGCGGGCAAGCTGTTCGAACGGACAGTTGCGCAGCTCGATGTCCCCGGCCGCGTTCACCACCGGCTCGTAGCCGAAGTCTTCGAGCGTGCTCACGATGCCCCGCTGAGCCGGGACGTCCCGACCGGCCCGGCGGGCCGCCGCCGAGATCGCCGAGCGCACGGTACCGGCGTCATCGGCGGCCATGGCGGTGACCAACAGATCGGCCAGCAACCGGTAGTTCCGCGGTGGCACGCTCACCGAAAGCTCGTCCCGGGTGCGCGCGTAACGCTTGGCGGGGCGTCCGGCGCCGGGCCCGGAACGGCCGGCCGGCCGGGCGTAACTCACCGACAAGATCCCTGCCTTGGCCAGTTTGTCGAGGTGGTAGGCCGCCAGAGTGCGACTGATACCCGCGGCGGCCGCTGCGTCCTCGCGGGCCACCGGTTCGTCGGACGACGCGATGTACTGATAGAGCCGTTGCCGTACCGGATCATCTAAGGCGCTCAACCCGGCTAACGGATCCAGGCCACAGGGAGAGGTGCTCATCGCCCCAATGTAACACCAAAACATGTTGACAAATAGGATTGGATGCCGCCAATCTAAACGCAACGCTTGAGAATTCGATGGGGGAGAGTGAGATGTCGGTAGCCGCCTACGCCGACCTGCGGGTGGTAGATCGGCCGGTCCCGGACCTGGCCGCCGCCGAGCAGGCCGCCGCGGCATTCCTGCAGGCGCTGGGCATCTCCACCGACGACGAGAGCCTGCAGGACACGCCGCGCCGGATGGCGCGGGCCTACGCCGAGATGTTCACCCCGAAGCCGTTCGAAGCCACCACATTTCCCAACGACGAGGGCTACGACGAACTGGTCCTGGTCCGTGACATCCCGCTCCGGTCGGTCTGCGAGCACCACCTGTTGCCGTTCACCGGAACCGCCTGTGTGGGTTACCTTCCCGGCGATCGCATCCTCGGCCTGTCCAAGCTGGCCCGGGTCGTGGACTACTTCGCGTGCCGGCCGCAGGTGCAGGAAAGACTCACCAAGCAGGTGGCCGACTGGCTCACCGACCACCTGCAGCCGCGTGCCGTGGGAGTCGTGATCCGCGCCGAGCACACCTGCATGACCTTGCGCGGGGTACACGCCACCGGTTCGACCACGGTGACCTCAACTCTGCTGGGCACGTTGCGAACCGACGCGCGCTCGCGTCAGGAGTTCTTCTCCCTGATCGGTATCGGCGGCGTCACCGGGTAGCCGCCGGATAAACCGTCAGACCTTGCGGATGACGGTGACGACCTTGCCCAGCACGACCGCGTCGTTGCCGGGGATGGGGTCGAAAACGGGATTGTGCGGCATCAGCCAGACCTGCCCGCCGGCCCGTTTGAAGGTCTTGACGGTGGCCTCGCCGTCGATCATCGCGGCCACGATGTCACCGTTGTCGGCGACGTTCTGCTGGCGCACCACCACCCAGTCGCCATCGCAGATCGCGGCGTCCACCATCGACTCACCGACCACCTTGAGCAGGAACAGTTCACCTTCGCCCACCAGTTCGCGGGGGAGCGGGAAGACATCCTCGACCGCCTCCTCAGCCAGAATCGGACCGCCGGCCGCGATCCGGCCCAGCACCGGAACGAAGGTGGGTTCGGGCAGCGCATCGGATCCGGCGAAGTCGGTCCGCGGCGCCTCGGCGGCCTGGGCCGATTCCTCTGGTCCCCGGACGTCGACGGCGCGGGGCCGATTGGGGTCCCGGCGCAGATAGCCCTTGCGCTCCAGCGTGCGCAACTGGTGCGCGACCGAGGAGGTCGAAGTCAGCCCGACGGCATCGCCGATCTCCCGGATGCTCGGCGGATAGCCCCGTTCGTTCACCGAGGCACGGATGACGTTGAGGATGGTGCGCTGCCGGGCGGTAAGCGGTGAATCCGGTGCAGGTACAGGTGCAGGTCCGGGGGCCGCCGTCTTGCTGCTATCGCTCATAGCGGCGAATGTAGTCCCCCGCTCGCAATTAATCAAACATGTGTTCGAGGTGTGTCGCGCGGACGTTCGAAGCCCGCCCGGACTTGTCGGTGGTGTTCGCTAACGTATTCGACAACGAATCGATCACATGTTCGGACATCGAACATACAATCGATTAATATTCGAACAGTCGAGCGAACAGGCTCGCCGACGCCGAGTGAGGGAGAACCGCACATGATGCTCATCGACACGATCGCTCCGACGGTCGACCAGGCCGGGTCCGGACAGCGCCGGCCACGTCGGGATCCCGGCACGTCGGGGCGGGCGTGCGCGGTGCACACCCGCCCGGCGCGGCTGGTGCGGACCCGGCCGGCCGGCGCACCGCTCGCGCATCGAGGCAGCGCCGTGCCGATGTCGCGGACGGCGCATCGCCGCCCGCAGCCCGTCAAACCCATCACCCCGGCGACCACGGTGGTGCTGGCGCTGATCGCCGCGGGGATCACGGTATGGCTCGGGCTGATCGCCCAGTTCGGTGCGGTGATGGCCGGCGGCGGCGCGCCCGCCGTGCCGGAACAACTGGGTGTGGTGCGGGTGCAGAGCGGCGAGAACCTGCAACACCTGGCGGCGCGGGTCGCGCCGGACGCACCGACCGCCCAGGTCGTCGACCGCATCCGGGAGCTCAACAGCCTGGAATCGGTGGCCTTGGACGCCGGCCAGACGCTGATCACACCGATCGGCTGACCGCCGGTGTCCGGTCGGCCGTGGCCGGCGTCGACTGCGGCGCGCCGCCCGGCACCCGCGCAGGTACGCTCACACTTGTCCCAGCGGTCCGGGTCGCCTCCGCGCGTGCAGGTGTCCGGCTCTCGGCACGGCGAAGGAGCGGCCATGCATTGCCCGTTTTGTCGCCATCCAGACTCCCGGGTGGTGGATTCCCGCGAAACCGACGAAGGCCAGGCGATTCGCCGCCGGCGCTCCTGCCCGGAATGTGGCCGCCGCTTCTCCACCGTGGAGACCGCGGTGCTGGCCGTAGTGAAACGCAGCGGTGTCACCGAGCCGTTCAGCCGGGAGAAGGTCATCAGCGGGGTGCGCCGGGCCTGTCAGGGCCGCGATGTCGACGATGATGCCCTGAACCTTTTGGCCCAACAAGTGGAGGACGCGGTGCGCGCGGCGGGCTCACCGGAGATACCCAGCCACGAGGTGGGTTTGGCGATTCTGGGTCCGCTGCGCGAACTCGACGAAGTGGCCTACCTACGGTTCGCCTCGGTGTATCGCTCGTTCTCGTCGGCGGCCGATTTCGAGCGCGAGATAGAGGCGTTGCGCGAACACCGCGAGATGCCCAGCACCGGTTGAGACTCGTGCGCCGTGGCGCGCACTACGCTGGCCCCATGGCACCCGACCTACACCCGAATCTTGTGGAGCTGGCACCGCTGTTGGGCACCTGGTCCGGCCGGGGCTCCGGGGTTTACCCCACGATCACGTCATTCGATTACCTCGAAGAGGTGGTGTTCTCCCATGTCGGCAAGCCGTTTCTGGTCTACGGCCAGAAGACCAAGTCGGCCGCCGACGGTCTGCCGCTGCACGCCGAGGCCGGGTACCTGCGAGTGCCGGAACCGGGCCGGATCGAGTGGGTGCTGGCCCACCCGAGCGGTATCACCGAGATCGAGGTGGGCAGCTACCGGGTGACCGCCGACGGCATCGAACTCGAGATGTCCGCCCCGACCATCGGTCTGGCGCCCACCGCCAAAGAGGTGACGGCACTGCGCCGTCACTATCGCCTCGCCGGCGACGAGTTGTCCTACACGTTGGACATGGGCGCCGTCGGGCAGCCGGCGCAGAACCATCTCACCGCCGCGCTGCGGCGAGCAGGCTAGGCCCGCCGCCACGCCGCGGCCCGGTCACACCGTGTCGCCGTCGTCGCGGCGATCCTTCTTGGCCTCCTGGGCCAGGAACCGTTCGAACTCGGCGCCGAGTTCGTCGGCGCTGGGCAGATCCTCGTCGCGCGCCAGCAACGAGCGGTTCTCCTGGGCGGCGATGAACGCGTCGTACTGGCGTTCCAGTGCCGCCACCACCTGAGCCACCTCGGTGCTCGCCTGGACCTGTTCGTCGATCTTGGCCCGGATGTCGGCCGCGGCCTGGCTGAGTTCGGCGAGCGGCAACTGCAACGAGCCGCTCTGTGCCGCCTGCCGCAGCAGTGCCTCGGCCGCTTCGGGGTAATCGGTCTGGGACACATAGTGCGGCACATGCACGGTGAACCCGACCACTTCGTGGCCGTGCTGGGCCATCCGGTACTCCAACAGATTTGACGCGCTGCCCGGCACCTGGACCTCGGCGATCCACGGGGTGAAATCGGTGATCAGCTCCCGGTTGTTGGAGTGCGCGGTCAGCGTCACCGGCCGGGTGTGCGGGACGGCCATCGGGATGGTGCCCAACCCGATGGTCCGCCGGACCCCGAGCCGCTCGGCCAACAGCCGCACCGCGGTGATGAACCGCTCCCACTTGAGGTCCGGCTCCATGCCCGCCAGCAGAAGGAACGGCGTCCCCGCGGTGTCGCGCAGCGCATACAGGCTGAGCTCGGGCTCGGCGTAGTGGGTGAAATGGTCGGTCTTGAACGTCATGACCGGCCGGCGCGACCGGTAGTCGAGCAGGTCGTCGATGGCGAACGACGCCACCAGTTCACTGTCGAGGGTGGTCTTGAGGTGGCTGGCGGCCAGGCGGATCGCATGCCCGGCGTCGGAGAAGCCCTCCAGCGCGTGGATCAGCACCGGACCCGCGCCGTCCGGCGATGTCAGCTGCGGAGCCGGAACCTCCAGCTCGTACATACCGCCCTGCTCGGCCTGGTAGTGCCGGCCCCCGTCGGGACCGGTGTCCGGGTGGTCGGCCATTGCCTCGCCTCCTCCGTGTGCAGACGCACTGCACTGCCTAGTTTCCCCCACGTCGGGCCGCACCGAAAAACGATGCGCGTATGTGATCGAAAACGCGCGGGTGCGACGACCGCATTCCCTCGTAGGGTTCCCGTTCGCTCAGCGATGAAATCCCCGAGTCGGTGCCGCAGCTGCGCAACCGTTGCGGCTTCCCATTTTATTCGGCCCGTTCCGGGCCGTTGGCTCACAGTTGCCGGTTCATCCACAAAGTAGCCGGATACCCGGCTCGGGCGCGCCCCGATGACGGTGGGCGTCGTCAACGTTGCTGCCATGACGACCAAGCAACCGGAATTCACCCTGAATCGTCCCGGAGCGCTGATTGCGGCGCTGCCGGCCATCCTCGGCTTCGTGCCGGCGAAGTCTTTGATTCTGGTCTCGGTCGACGGCGGCGAACTGGGCTCGGTGCTGCGGGTCGACCTCTCCGAGGAGCTCGCCGACAGCGTCGGCCACCTCGCCGACGTCGCCGCGGCCGCCGCCCCGGCGGCGGCGATCGCGGTGATCGTCGATGCCGGTGGGGCGCGCTGCCCGCTCTGCAACGACCAGCATCGCCGGCTGGTCGACGCCCTGTCGTCGGAGTTGTCGCGCAACGACATCGTGCTGCTCAGCGCGCACGTCGTGGACCGGGTGGCGCGCGGGGGCCGGTGGCACTGCGTCGACGGCTGCGGTGCGGGCGGCCCGGTCGAAGACCCGGAAGCGTCCCCGCTGGCCGCTGCCGCGGTGCTCGAGGGTCGGCGACTCTATCCCCGCCGCGCGGACCTGCAGGCGGTGATCGCCCCCGGCGACGCGGCGAGCAGTGCCGCGGTGGCAACGGTGATCGACGATTATGCGGCTGACCGCGCGGCCGCCGTAACCTCCGAGGGGTCCGACCGGGCACGCCGTGATGTCGAAGCGATGCTGCAGGCCGTGACCGCCCTCGGCGCCGACCGGCAGCCGACCGAGCCGGAGCTGGCGCGGCTGGGGTGCTCGCTGACCGACGTGCTGGTCCGAGACACCCTGTGCGCGTTGGCAATCGGTGAACTCGCCGATGATGCTGAGATGTTGTGGTCGGTCCTGGCTCGTGTCTTGCCCGCGCCGTGGCGGGCTGAGGCGCTGGTCCTGCTGGCGTTCAGCGCCTACGCGCGCGGAGACGGGCCGCTGGCCGGGGTGTCGCTGGAGGCCGCATTGCGCTGTGTGCCCGGGCACCGAATGGCGGGCCTGCTCGACACGGCGCTGCAGTCGGGCTTGCGGCCGGACCGGATCCGGGGGTTGGCAGACACCGGATTCCGGCTTGCGTCACAGCTGGGGGTGCGGCTCCCGCCACGGCAGGAATTCGGTCAGCGGGCCGGTTGAAACGCCGGTCAGACCTTCTGGACCTTCACGGCGTGCGCCATCTCGTAGGGCAGGCTGACGTCGGTGTGGCCGGGCATCACGATGGTCACGCCGTCGTCGGCGTCGGCCTCGACCGTCACCCGCGCGTTGGGGACCACACCGGCCTCCTTCAGCCGGGTGATCAAGTCGATGTCGCCTTGCACATGTTCGGTGAGCTGACGCACCACCACCGCCACCGGTGAGCCGGCCGGCAGTTCGGTCAGCCGCACCAGGTCGGCGTCCCAGGACCCGGAGTCCGCGCCGATACCGAGATCCAACAGACCGGGGATCGGGTTGCCGAACGGTGAGGTGGTGGGGTTGTCGAGCACCTGGACCAGGCGTCGCTCGACATCCTCGCTCATCACGTGCTCCCAACGGCAGGCCTCGGCGTGCACCTCTTCGAGCGGCAGTCCGATGATGTCGACGAGCAACCGCTCGGCCAGCCGGTGTTTGCGCATCACCGAGACGGCCAGGGCGCGGCCCTTCTCGGTGAGTTCGAGGTGACGGTCTCCGGCCACCCTCAGCAGGCCGTCGCGCTCCATCCGGGACACAGTCTGGCTGACGGTCGGCCCGCTTTGTTCGAGCCGCTCGGCAATCCGCGCACGCAGGGGGGTGACACCCTCTTCCTCAAGGTCGTAGATCGTCCTGAGGTACATCTCCGTGGTATCAACCAACTCATTCATTCCGCACCTTCCGTCGCAGCTGAGTCTACTTGGCAGGCCCGCGCGCGGTTAGCGACCAACGCCGAGTCGACCCGGACGACAGATGCGTCCGCCGGGCCACCGCATCGCTGCGGTGGCCCGGCGGAACGGGGTCGGTCAGCTGGCGTAGGAGCGCAACCGGTCGGCGCGCTCGCCGTGCCGCAGCTTGGCCATCACCTCGCGCTCGATCTGGCGGACCCGCTCGCGGGACAGGCCGAACAGCTTGCCGATCTGATCCAGGGTGCGGGGCTGCCCGTCATCGAGGCCGAACCGCAGCCGGATCACCTGGTGCTCACGTTCGTCCAGCGTCGCCAGGACGCTGCGGATGTCGGTGTGCAGCAGCTCGGAGATCACCGCGTTCTCCGCCGACATCGCCTCGGAGTCCTCGATGAAGTCCCCGAGCGGAGCCTCCTCGTCGGAGCCGACCGGCATGTCCAGGCTGACCGGGTCGCGGCTGTGCTCCAGCAGGTCGTTGATCTTCTCCGCCGGGATACCGGATTCGGCGGCGAGCTCCTCATCGGTGGCCTCGCGGCCGAGCTGCTGGTGCATCTCACGCTTGATCCGGGCCAGCTTGTTGACCTGCTCGACCAGATGCACCGGCAGGCGGATGGTGCGGCTCTGGTCGGCCATACCGCGAGTGATCGCCTGGCGAATCCACCAGGTCGCGTAGGTGGAGAACTTGAATCCCTTTGCGTAGTCGAACTTCTCCATCGCACGGATCAGCCCCAGGTTGCCCTCCTGGATCAGGTCCAGCAGGGGCATGCCGCGGCCGGTGTAGCGCTTGGCCAGCGAGACCACCAGGCGCAGGTTCGCTTCCAGCAGATGCCGGCGGGCGGCCTCGCCGTCGCGGACCACCGCGGCCAGCTCGCGCTTGCGCTTCTCGCCGAAGCGCTTGCGGGTGTCGAGCAAGTGCTGTGCATACAGCCCGGCCTCAATGCGCTTGGCCAGCTCCACCTCGTCGGCGGCGTTGAGCAGCGCGGTCTTGCCGATACCGTTGAGGTATACCCGCACCAGATCTGCGGCTGGACTCTGCGCGTCCAGATCGCCGTCGATCCGACTGATGGTGGCATCTGCCTTTGCCATTACGGCCTCCCGTTGATCGGCTTCAGCTGTCACAGGTGACAACGTTGGACACGGGTGCAGAGTTCCCGCCCGATCGGTTTTCCACACCACCTGACGTGCGGGAATACGCCGATGACTTTGAGAATGTGCTAAGAACCGGTACCGTGCGGCGCTTCACCTGCGCCGCCGCCGTCCGAGCGATGCGGTGGGGATCCCGGCTCGTACGCCGCCGATCCGGGTTCGGATCCCGACGGCCGCGGCCGATCCAGCGCCGGGCGCGAGCCGGTGGGGAACAACGGCGTCCGGTTGGGTGCGGCGTCGTAGCGGCGCGGCTCGTCGGCGCTGCGCGGCGGCCGGTCATTGGCGATCAGCACCGCCATCCAGGGCAGCGGTATCGAGCCGACCAGGATCAGCAGTGAGATCAAGCCGTTGTGCCAGATGCCGTAGGCGATCGCGGCCAAGATCAGGGCCGGCACCCGGAACGCCATCAACGTCAGGTACTTGCGTACCCGTTCGCGATGCTGTTGCTCGTAGGACGGGGCGGCCGCGGTGATGAGCACCGGCCGACCGTCGTCGTCGAAACCCAGCTCGGGGCCGTGCTTCATCACTCCACTGTCCCACACGGGCCGGTGTCGCGACAGGAGGGGTTTTACGATCCGTTGAGTTCTGGGCACAATGGGCAGATGGGCATACAGACCGACACCCTTGAGCGCACCGATGCCGAGGAACGCGTCGATGACGGGACCGGCGACGATACGCCGAAGTACTTTCACTACGTCAAGAAGGACAAGATCGCCGAGAGCGCGGTCATGGGCACGCACGTGGTGGCCCTGTGCGGCGAGGTGTTCCCGGTGACCAAATCGGCGAAGCCGGGTTCGCCGGTCTGCCCGGACTGCAAGCGGATTTACGCGACCCTCAAGAAGGGCTGACCGGTTCGCTCAAAGAATGTCTGTCGGGGTCGGCTCGCGCCGTCCGGGACACCACCCAGTTGCGCAGCCGGCGTAGGTGAGTGGGCTGCGCCGGCCACTCCTCCTGAACGGCGGCGTTGAGTTCCGCGCCCAGCATGATGGCGAAGCCGAGCAGAAACGCGAACAGCAGGAAGGCGATCGGCGTCGCCAGCGCACCGTAGGTGTAGCCGGTGCTGGTGATGTAGCGCAGGTAGACTCGCAGGCCCAGCGTGGCCACCACGAACACGGTGGTGGCCAGCGCCGCACCGATCACCAGCCGGTGTGAGGGCAGCGGCTTGGGCAACGACACCCGGTAGAGCACCGTGACGGCCAGCAGCAGACCCAACACCAAGGTCGGGTAGTAGCCGAACCGCAGCAGGTCGGTCCACCTATCGGGCAGGTGCTCGGCCACCGCGTGCGGGCCCAGTGCGGCGAACGGTGCCGCAGCCACGGCGATCACCAGCATCGCCACATACAGGCCCAGCGCGAAGAACCGTTGGCGTACCGGGTGGCGCAGCGGGGTCTGATCGTGCGCCTCGACCACCGAGTCGACGAACGCCGAGATCGCCGAGGAACCCGCCCACAGCGAGATCACGAAACCCAGCGAGACCACCTCGCCTCGCGCGTTGGAGACGATGTCTCGCACGGTGGGCTCGATGATCTCCACCACCACGTTCTTCGAGAAGAAGCTGCTGGCCATGCTGATCAGCCGGTCCTGGATGGTGGCCAGCGTGTCCGGGCCGAACAGCGGCGCCACGTACGACAGGCTGCCCAGCATCCCGAGCAGCAGCGGTGGCAGTGAGAGCACCGACCAGAACCCGGCCTGGGCCGACTCGGCGAAGATCGAGTCGTCCCAGCTCTTGGCCAAGGTACGGCGGGCGATGCGCAGCAGGTGATGTCGGGAAGGTCTGGGGATCTGGTCTGTCATGACCAGCCCAGCATTCCTGACGAGCGGTGCTACTGCACGATTCCCGTCGGCGGGCGTGTTGCGCGCGGGTCCCGGCTACGCCTCGTCCGCAGGGCTGACCTGCAGCACGGCGGCCAGCTCGATCAGCTTGGCTTCGTGCTCGTTGGCGTGGTGCTGGCAGAAGAGCAGCTCGGCTCCGGAGGGCAGCGTGGCGCGTACACGGGCGGCGGCACCGCACCGGTCGCATCGATCAGCCCGAGTCAGTTCGGGACTGGTCAGAGTCGCGTTCATGGGCTCCTCCGTTCTCGCGGGTCTGTCAAGTGTGTCAGACGCTGAGGCGTTCGGCGTTGTTCCTGGCTTCGGCTGTGTCGTGTCTCACCCTCGCTTGGCGCTGCGGCAGGATCGACGGTGATGAAGCATTCCAGTGTTCTCGTTCACCTCTGCAGCGCCCGGGAATGGGCGAGCGTCCAGGCCTCTGACGCGTTGCGCCCGGAGTCGTTGGGCAGCGTCGGATTCGTGCACCTGTCGACGCCGCAGCAGGTCCATCTGCCGGCGAATCGGCTCTATCGGGGCCGCACGGATCTGGTGTTGCTGCAGGTGGACCCGGCCAAGGTGGGTGCGCCGGTGGTGTGGGAGCCGGGCGTGCCAGGCGATCCGGAGTCGATGCTTTTCCCGCACCTGTACGGGCCGTTGCCAATCGGCGCGGTGATCGGTGTCACGCAGTATCGGCCGGGCCCGGACGGCGCGTTCGCCGCGGCGAGCGATTGAGGTCGATCGGCGTGGTGGGCTTGGCCGCGGACACCCGGGTCAGTTCGCTACGGGCGAACACGGTTTGAGCCTTGTTGATCAGCACGGCGGGCACTCGCGGCCACGCCGCGGCGACGGCGTTGACGGCCTCGAGCACGGCGGGATCCAGTCCGGCCTCGGCCGGCGCCGGGTGTCCGTGAGCCACCGCGCGCTTGAGCAGCGCGGTGAACGTCTGCGACGAGGCGGCATCGGGGGGCATGGTGGGCGATCCTACGCGGCGACGCATCCGGCCTGACGGTTAAACCGGCCGGGCCTCGATGATCGACATCGGGCTCGCCGTGGGGATCACCCGCTGCAGCCGGAATCCCGCCTGCGACAGCAACGCGGCGTACTGCCGCCGGGTGCGTTCTTGTCCGCCGGCGGCCACCAGCATCTCCAAATCGAGCACCAGGCCCAGGTGGGCGGGCGCGCCCTCGGGCAGCACCATCTCGAACAGCAGCATTTTGCCGCCGGGCGCGATCGCGCGGCGGACATTGCGCAGAATTTCCAGCGAACGCGCGTCGTCCCAGTCGTGGATGACGGTCTTGAGCAGATAGGTGTCACCCCCGGAGGGGACCGATTCGAAGAACGACCCACCCGCGAGATCGCAACGCGAGGCCACCCCGGCGGCGGTCACGGTCGCGCCGGCGCCGGCCACCACCTGTGGCAGGTCGAACAGCACCCCGCGAGCATCCGGCGCCTGACGCAATACCGCGGCCAGCAGCGCGCCGTGGCCGCCGCCCACATCCACGATCAGCTTGCTGGTGCTGAAATCATATGTGGGAACAGCCGTTTCGATCGCAACGGCGGACGCTCCGGTCATGGCGTCGTTGAAAATCTGCGCCAGTTCGGGATCGGTGTCGGTGTACTCGAAGAAGGACATTCCGCGGACCTTGCTGACGGCTGTCTCGCCGGTCCGCACCGAGTGCTCCAGGTTCGACCAGTGCTCGCGGTGTGCCGGGGCGCCGATGAACGCGACCATCGGGGCGACACCGGCCGGGTTGTCGGAGACCAGCGCGCGTCCGGTACGGGTCAGGGCGAACCGGCCGTCGCGGCGCAGTTTGAGCACCGAATTACTGGCCAAGGCACGCATCAGGCGGTAGGTGGCACCAGGGTCGGCACCCACCTGCCTGGCGACGTCTTCGGCTGTTCGCGGGCCGTCGTTGAGCGCATCGGGGATCCCCAGCCGGACCGCTGCATGCATGGCCTGGGCCAGCCACGCCCCGAAGCCCAGTTCCAGGACGGCCACCGGGGCTGGGACGGTGGCGTGCCGCAGGCGCTGTAGGCCACCACGAAACGCGTTGAGGACGGCGAGCAGCGCCGCCGGTGGTGCGGTGGGAGTCACGCGTCGACTAGTCGAGGTAGTCGCGCAGAACTTGAGAGCGGCTGGGGTGCCGCAACTTCGACATGGTCTTCGACTCGATCTGACGAATGCGCTCGCGGGTGACGCCGTAGACCTGACCGATCTCGTCGAGGGTGCGCGGCTGGCCGTCGGTCAGGCCGAACCGCAGTCGCACCACACCGGCTTCACGCTCCGAGAGCGTCTCCAGAACCGACTGCAGCTGGTCCTGGAGCAGGGTGAACGAGACGGCGTCCACGGCTACCACAGCCTCGGAGTCCTCGATGAAGTCGCCGAGCTGGGAGTCGCCCTCGTCGCCGATGGTCTGGTCCAGCGAGATGGGCTCGCGGGCGTACTGCTGGATCTCCAGCACCTTCTCCGGAGTGATGTCCATCTCCCGGGCGAGTTCCTCGGGGGTGGGTTCGCGGCCCAGGTCCTGCAGCAGCTCACGCTGGATGCGGCCGAGCTTGTTGATCACCTCGACCATGTGCACCGGGATGCGGATGGTGCGTGCCTGATCGGCCATGGCACGGGTGATGGCTTGGCGGATCCACCAGGTGGCATAGGTGGAGAACTTGTAGCCCTTGGTGTAGTCGAACTTCTCGACCGCGCGGATCAGACCGAGGTTGCCCTCCTGGATCAGGTCCAGAAACGCCATCCCGCGGCCGGTGTAGCGCTTGGCCAGCGAGACCACCAGCCGCAGGTTGGCCTCCAGCAGGTGGTTCTTGGCCCGGTCGCCGTCGCGGCAGATCCACGCCATGTCCCGCCGGTAGGCCACGGCCAGCTTCTCGCCCTTTTCGGCGTGTTCGGCCATCTTCTGGGTGGCGAACAGGCCGGCCTCGATCCGCTTGGCCAGCTCGACTTCCTCTTCGGCGTTGAGCAGCGCGACCTTGCCGATCTGTTTGAGGTAGGCACGCACCGAGTCGGCGGAGGCGGTCAGCTCGGCGTCCTTGCGGGCCTGGCGCAGCGCTTCGGACTCCTCCTCGTCCCAGACGAAATCGCCTGAGGCTTTGTCCTTCTCGGAGGGTTCGGCGATCTCGTCGTCGTCGCCCTCCTCGGCGGCCGCCGCGGCGGTGGCCGGGGCGGCGCCGTCGACGTCCGCCTCGGCGTCGTCGCCCAGGTCGTCCAGGCTCAAGTCGGCGACGTCGATCTCGTCCTCGCCGGGTTCACCGTCGAGCTCGGCGTCGGTGTCCAGATCCTCGGCCGCCAGGTCGAGGTCGGCGTCCTGGACGCCCTTGGCGGCGGTGGCCTTCTTGGCCGGGCCGCGGGCCGACCGGGTCTTGGGTTTCGCGGCGCCGTCGTCGACGTGCTTGGCGGTGGTGCCCTTGGTCGCCGGGCGCGTGGTTGTCTTGGTGGCCTTCTTGGCCGGGGCGGCGGCCTTGGTGGCCTTGGCCGCGGTGCGCTTGGTCGGAGTCTTGGTGGGGGCCTTGGCAGTCGACTTGGCGGCGGCCTTGGCAGGCGCCTTGGCGACGCTCCGCTTCTTCGGCTCCTCAGTCGCAGGCTTTGCCTTGCTCGCTGCCACGTCCACCCCTTCGGTCGGACTGACTTTCGGTTCGCAGCGCCGTGCGCCACCGAAAGTGTCGGGTTATATCGAATGTCGGCTCTATATCAGTTGGGTGATCAACTGGGATAGTCGCCGTTATCGGTTCGGCGGCCGCCGCGGACCATTGTAACGACAGCCGGCGGCAGCAACCGTCGAGCGGGCGGAATTCAGCGGGTCACGTCGGTGGCCGAGGCCATCGCCGCTCCGACGATTCCCGCGGTGTTCTGCAGGGTCGCCGGGACAACCGGGGTCCGGTTGCCCAGCAGCGGCACCCACTCGTCGGCTTGGCGGCTGATGCCGCCGCCGACGATGATCAGGTCCGGACAGAGCGCGTTCTCGATGGCCACCAGCACCTTGGTCACCTGCTTGGACCACTTTTTCATGCTCCAGTTCTTGCGCTCCTTGACCGATGCGGCGGCCCGGTGCTCGGCTTCCTTGCCGTCCACATCGATGTGCCCGAGTTCGGTGTTGGGCAGCAGCTTTCCGTTGTGGATCACCGCCGAGCCGATTCCGGTCCCGAATGTGAGCAACACGACCACGCCGGTGTTGTCCTTGCCCGCTCCGAAGCGCTCCTCGGCCAGGCCGGCGGCGTCGGCGTCGTTGAGGATGACCACGGGCTGGCCGTCGAGTGCGGCGGCGATCGCCGACTGGGCGTTCACCCCGATCCAGGACTTGTCGACGTTGGCGGCGGTCCGCACGACCCCGTCGACCACCACGCCGGGATAGGTGACTCCCAGTGGCCCGGTCCACCCGAAGTGCCGGACCACCGCGGCGACGGTCTCGGCGACCGCGGCCGGTGTCGCGGGGCGCGGCGTGGGCAGCTTGTAACGTTCGCCGACCAGCGCGCCGGTGTCGAGATCGACGACACCGCCCTTGATGCCGCTGCCGCCGACGTCGACGCCGAACGCGCGCCGCGGCGGCCTGGTCTCGCCGGCCGCGGGATCGGGCGCCCCGCTCAGATCGGTCGACTCAGTGCCGGTCATGCATCTCCTCGCCGGGTTGGTCGTCAGCAGGTGCCGGAATGGATCTTGGTCAGCAACGCCGGGTCGGGCAGTCCGGTGGCGTCCGGACGGAGTCCGGCCAGAGCCGCCTCGATGTCGTCACTGTGGGCCAGGCTGACGAAGTCGCTTCCGACCGCCAGGTCGACGGAGTCGTCGGGCCGGTCGTCGCGGAACAGTTCGGTGCACGGCGCGACCAGCCAGAGGGCCGCCGCGGCGGCCCGCCCCGCCTCACCGAAGCGGATCTGGCCCTGGCAGTCCAGCCGGCCGTTGGCATAGATCGGGTCGTTGGCGGCGGTCGGCTGGGCGAAACCGTCGTCGCGCAGGGCGTCGGCGACGTCGGCGGCCTGCCCGGCCCGGCCGCTGGCGTTGAGGACGCGGGCCTTGATGTCGGCCAGTTTGGCCGGGGTGGTGGTGATCATCGTGGCGCGGGGGACCTGGGTGCCCAGCCGCGGCTGGTCGGGCTCGGTGGGCGCCGGCGGGGCGTTGCACTCGGCAACCTCATGGACGTCGGCCGGCCGGGTCAGTGCCACCGCCCACGCCACGGCGGTCAGCAGGGCCAGCACGGCCAGTGCGTAGGCGGCGGGTCGATAGTTGCGCCGCCGGAAGGGCAGACCGTGCTTGTCGAACTCGGTGCCGGAAGTGATTTGCGCGACCACGTACGCACTCTAGAGGGCGCGTGCGCGAGCGATCACCGTGGTCAGGAATATAATGTGACGCAAATCACACTTGATCTGGGCGGGATCCGGGCACGAATCATTTGGTGGATGCGTTCGACGCTGGTACAAAGCTCGCGCAGGGTTACGAGGGGACTGAGGGGAGAAGACGATGGCTACCGATTACGACGCCCCGCGGCGCACCGAGACCGACGACGTTTCCGAGGACTCGTTAGAAGAACTCAAGGCCAGGCGCAACGAAGCGCAGTCGGCGGTGGTCGATGTCGACGAATCCGAATCCGCCGAATCCTTCGAGCTGCCGGGCGCGGACCTGTCCGGCGAAGAGCTGTCGGTGCGGGTCATCCCCAAGCAGGCCGACGAATTCACCTGTTCGAGCTGTTTTCTGGTTCAGCACCGCAGCCGTTTGGCCAGCGAGAAGAACGGCGTGATGATCTGCACCGACTGCGCGGCCTGACCCGAACCGTCCCTCACCCCTGCAAGGCCGCCAGTACCCGCTGCGGATGACGACAGCTGATCAGCCAGTACGGCGTCGGGTCATCGGGATCATCGAGCACCAGCAGCACCATGGGCCCCACCCAGCCACGATGCACGACATACGCCGCCGGATCGAGTTGGCGGCCCAGCGCTGCTGACTTGGCTGACTGCGGGACCTCGGCCGAGCGGGCGATCACGCTGGCGGGCAGGTGCGCCTCGCCGACCCACAGTTCGGCCTCCCCGGCGGTGACGACGACCCGGACCTGGATGCGGCCCAGCCACAGCAGGGCTGCCACGGTGATCGCGAAGAACACGGCGAAGGGCAGCCAGCCCGGCAGGCTGCGCAGGCCCAGCCGTACCTCGTATGCCATCAGACCGTTGCCCAGGAACCCGAGCGGCCACCACCACCACGGCACCCACAGTTGCTCTCGGTACCGCACGGTTTGCGGTGCCCGGTGGTTGAGGCGCGATCCCGACATCCGGCTAAGGGTAGTCTTGCGCCTCGTGTCGCCCAGTCTCGCGGTCGTTCGCCTGGATCCTGATCTGCCGCTGCCGAGTCGTGCCCATGCCGGCGATGCCGGCGTCGACCTCTACAGCGCTGTCGATGTCGAGCTGGGCCCGGGCCAGCGCGCCCTGGTGCCCACCGGAATCGCGGTGGCGATTCCCTTCGGCATGGTCGGCTTGGTGCACCCCCGGTCGGGTTTGGCTGCGCGGGTGGGGCTTTCGATCGTCAACAGCCCGGGAACCATCGACGCGGGCTATCGCGGCGAGGTTAAGGTGGCATTGATCAACCTGGACCCGGCGACGCCGATCGAGATCCATCGCGGCGACCGGATCGCCCAGCTGGTGGTGCAGCGGGTCGAGCTACCGGAACTGGTCGAGGTGACCTCGTTCGACGAGGCCGGGCTGGCCGGGACCAGCCGTGGCGGCGACGGGCACGGCTCGTCGGGCGGACATGCGAGTTTGTGACGGCTGGGACGGCAGAGTGACGAAGATGGGCGGCTGTGATGGCATTCGGTAAGGGCAAACGCAAGGTCGACTCCGGGGAGCCGACGCGCGCCGAGCCGCAACCCGAGGACCTGGAGGACTTTGACGAGGAGTCGGACGAGGAACTCGAGGGCCCGTTCGACATCGAGGACTTCGACGACCCCGCGGCCGCGGCGACGGCCCGTCTGGATCTGGGGTCGGTGTTGGTGCCGATGCCGGCGGGCGCTCAGGTCCAGGTCGAGCTGAGCGAAGCGGGCGTGCCCAGCGCGGTGTGGCTGGTGACATCCAACGGGCGGTTCAACATCGCCGCCTATGCCGCGCCCAAGTCGGCGGGGCTGTGGCGCGAGGTGGCCGCCGAGCTGGCCGAGGCACTGCGCCGCGACTCCGCGAGCGTCAGCATCGTCGACGGCCCATGGGGCCGGGAGGTGGTCGGATCGGCGACCGGCGCGGTCCGGTTCATCGGAGTCGACGGCTACCGCTGGATGGTGCGCTGCGTGGTCAACGGCCCGCACGAGTCGATGGACGCGCTCACCGAGCAGGCTCGGGAAGCCTTGGCGGACACGGTGGTTCGCCGCGGGGACACCCCGCTGCCGGTGCGCACCCCGTTGCCGGTGCGACTGCCCGAGCCGATGGCCGAGCAGCTGCGGGCCGCCGCTGCCGCCCAGGCCGCGAGGGGTGCCGCCCCCGCCGGTCAACAGCCGCCCGGGGGGGCCGCGCCGGGCGCCGGCGGCGACGTACCGCCGCCCGCGCCGACCGCTCGCCGCAGCGTGGAGGGATCCGCGATGCAGCAGCTGCGCACCATCACCGGCGGTTAGCGAGCCGCGATCAGCAGCGCCTCCACGCACGCGGTGCCCAGGGCAGCCGGGTCGGCGCCGATCTGGTCCAGGGTGACGGTGCGCAGCGCCGCGCGCGGGGCGGCGGCGGTCCATTCGGAGGCCGTCTGCAACGGATGCACCGCGTCGTCGACGGCCGCGGTCACCCCCATCGGCACGGTCAGGGCCGCCAGCTCGGCGTGCGTCGGCGCGACATAGGCCGCCGCCTGCTCCAGGGCGTCGGGAAGCTGCGGCCACTGGACGGTCCATGAGCGGGTCAGCTCATCGGCGAGCCAGGCCGGGCTGGTCGCGCGCATCTGCGCCACCACCGCCGGCAACCCGTCGCGGCGCAGCTGCTCGGCGCTGTAGCGGGCCGCCTGAGCGGCCGGGGCGGCACCGGGCGGGCCCGTCCAGGCGGGCAGTGCGGCCAACACCGCGACCACCTGGCCGGGGTGTTGCAGAGCCCACGCGGCGCCCACCGCTGCGCCGATCGACACACCCCCGACGATGATCGGACCGGAGCGGGCGGCGGCGTCCAACGCCGCGCGATAGCCCTCGACCAGGCATTCGGGTTGCGGGCGGTGCGCCACCAAGTCGGCGCCCACCTGCTGCAACGGGGCGGCGAACGCCCGGCGGACGTAGTCGTCGTCGGATCCGGTTCCGGGCAGCAGGACGGCCGTCATGCCGTGCAGATCGAATGCCACCCCTTGATCGTGCCGGGTGCGGCCCGACACCCCGACGGCCGGTGTGGCATTAGGTAACCAACAGGTCTACCGTAGCGGGCGCACACAGTTGAGGGAGAGAGCATGGCTGCTCCGAAGGAGTACCTGCGCCGGCTGACTCGGCGACTGACCGAAGATCCTGAGTTACGCGATGTCGAGGAATTGTCCGACGAGGCGCTCAACACCGGCGCCCAGCGCGCCATCGACTGCGAACGCGGTCAAGAGGTCACGATGGTCGGGGTGCTGCGCAGCGTGGAGGCCAACGCCAAGGGGTGCGTGGGCGGGGTCCGCGCCGAGCTGTTCGACGGGACCGACACGGTGACGCTGGTGTGGCTGGGCCAGCGCCGCATTCCCGGAATCGACTCGGGCCGCACCCTGCGGGTGCACGGCCGGCTCGGAAAACTCGAGAGCGGCTGCAAAGCCATCTACAACCCCCACTACGAAATTCAGCAGTGACCGCCGGAGACCGTCCGGCCGGAGCAGTGATGACCGACGACTACGGACCGCAGGGCCCGCAGCGGCTCCTTGAGCAGATCGGCGGGGTGGCCGGCCTGATCTATTCGTCACTGCCGATCGTGGTGTTCGTCCCGGCCTCCAGCGCCTTCGGCCTGCGGGTGGCCGTGGTGGCGGCGCTGGGCGTGGCCGCGGCGGTGCTGGTGTGGCGACTGATCCGCCGGGAATCCACCCAGCCGGCCGTCTCGGGATTCTTCGGGGTGGCCGTCTGCGCCCTGATCGCCTATCTGATGGGCGACTCCAAGGGATATTTCCTGCTCGGGATCTGGACGTCGCTGGGGTGGGCAGTGGTGTTCGCCGGCTCCATCCTGATCCGCCGGCCGGTGGTCGGCTACATCTGGAGCTGGGCCAGCGGACAGGGTCTGGCCTGGCGGGAGCTGCCGGCGACGATCTACGCCTACGACCTCGCGACGCTGACCTGGGTGCTGGTGTTCGGGTCCCGCTTTGTGGTGCAGCGGCTGCTCTACAACGCCGACCAGACGGGCTGGCTGGGGGTGGCGCGCATCGCGATGGGCTGGCCGCTGACCGCGCTGGCGGCGGTGGCGACCTACCTGGCGGTCAAATACGTGCAGCGGGCCCTGGATGAGCGGCCCGCCGACGTCGACGGCGAATCGCGGTCAGTGCGCCGGTAGCAGCAGCTCGCGCAGTTCGTTCTCGACTCCGGTGGATGCGACGAACAGCAGCTCGTCGCCGCCCTCGAGGGGCTCGTCGTCCTGGGGCACGATCACCCGGGTGCCGCGCAGGATCGTCACCAGCGCGGCGTCGCGAGGCAGCGACAGCTTGCGCACCGGTTTGCCACCCCACGGGGTGTCGTCGGGCAGGGTGATCTCCAACAGGTTGGCCTGGCCCTTGCGGAACTCCATGAGCCGCACCAGGTCCCCGACCGCGACGGCTTCCTCGACCAGCGAGGCGAGCATGCGCGGGGTGGACACCGCCACGTCCACCCCCCAGGCGTCGGTGAACAGCCATTCGTTGCGGGGGTCGTTGACCCGGGCCACCACCCGGGGCACGGCGAACTCCGTCTTGGCCAGCAGCGACAGCACCACATTGACCTTGTCGTCGCCGGTGGCGGCGATGACGACGTCGAAGTCCTCCAAGTGCACCGACTCCAGCAGGCTCAGCTCGCAGGCGTCGCCCAGCTGCCACTGTGCGTCGGCGATGTCCTCGACGTCGACGTGTTCGGGGTTGCGCTCGATCAGCGTCACCTGGTGATCGCTGTCGAGCAGTTCCCGGGCGATCGACCGGCCGACGGCCCCGGCCCCGGCCACCGCAACCTTCATGTGTCCAGCTCCTCGCTGGGCGGCAGCGCGGCGATCGCGATCGCCTCGGCGACGCGACCGGACACCGCGACGATGTACACCTGGTCGCTGGCCTGGATGACCGTCTTCGGCTCGGGCAGGATGCCGGTGCCGAACCGGATCAAAAACGCCACCCGGGCGTTGACGGCGGCCTCCAGATCGGTGACGGGGCGACCGATCCAGTCCTCGTGCAGCACGACCTCGGCGACCGCGACGGTGCCGGTCGGGTCACGCCACTTGGTGGTCTCGCTTTCGCGGGTCAAGGCGTCGAGCAGGCGATCGGTGGTCCAGGGCACGGTGGCGATGGTGGGAATGCCGAGGCGCTCGTAGACCGCGGCCCGCTTGGCGTCATAGATGCGGGCAACCACCCGCGCGACGCCGAAAGTTTCGCGGGCCAGTCGCGCCGCGATGATGTTGGAGTTGTCACCCGAGGAGACCGCGGCGAAGGCGCCGGCGTCTTCGATACCCGCGCGCAGCAGCACGTCGCGGTCGAAGCCCATGCCCAGCACCCGTTCACCGCTGAACTCCGGGCTGAGCCGGTTGAACGCGGTGCTGTCACGGTCGATGATGGCGACCTCGTGGCCGATCCGGGACAGCCCGTCTGCCACCGAGGCCCCGACCCGGCCGCATCCCATCACAACTACCCGCACGTGCACGGTCCTTTCGGCTGGTTTCGGCTGGCTCTCACCCGCAATAGTGCCCGTATTCGTTGAACGCTACCGCCAGAGCCACCCTGGCTTACCCTTGGCTCTCGTGTCGAAGATTTCCACCGCTGCGCGGCGGCTGCTGCTGGGCCGGCCGTTCCGCAGCGATCGGCTCAGTCAGACGCTGTTGCCCAAGCGCGTCGCGCTGCCGGTGTTCGCCTCCGACGCGCTGTCCTCGGTGGCCTACGGCCCCGAAGAGGTCTTCCTGGTGTTGTCGGTGGCGGGTATCGCTGCCTACCGCTTGACGCCCTGGGTCGGCCTAGCGGTGGCGTTCGTGTTCATCACGGTGGTGGCCTCCTACCGCCAGAACGTGCACGCCTACCCTTCCGGCGGCGGGGACTACGAGGTGGTCACCACCAACCTGGGCCCTACCGCGGGTCTGACGGTAGCCAGCGCCCTGATGGTGGATTACGTTCTGACCGTTGCAGTCTCGATCTCAGCGGGAGTCGCCAACATCGGTTCGGCGATCCCGTTCATCGCCGATCACAAGGTGGCGTTCGCGGTGGGGACCGTCGTCGTGGTGGCCGCGGCCAATCTGCGCGGGATCCGCGAATCCGGCACCGCGTTCGCCTTCCCGACGTACGCGTTCATGATCGGAGTCTTCACGATGCTGGGCTGGGGGCTGTTCCAGATCTTCGTGCTGGACCATCCACTGCAGGCCGAATCGGCGGCGTTCAAGATCCACTCGGCGCACGGCGAGGTGGTCGGCGTGGCGCTGGTGTTCCTGGTGGCGAAGTCGTTCTCGTCGGGCTGTGCGGCGCTGACCGGGGTGGAGGCGATCAGCAACGGTGTGCCGGCGTTCCGCAAACCCAAATCGCGCAATGCGGCCACCACGCTGTTGATGCTGGGCGTTATCGCGGTGACCCTGATGATGGGCATCATCGTGCTGGCGAGGGAGACCGGAGTGAAGATCGCCGCGCGCCCGCACGAACAACTGATCGGGGCGCCGGCCGACTACGACCAGAAGACCCTGTTGGCGCAGCTCGCCGACACGGTGTTCCACGGCTTTCCGCCGGGCCTGTGGATCATCGCCGGCGTGACCGCGCTGATCCTGGCGCTGGCGGCCAACACCGCGTTCAACGGCTTCCCGGTGCTCGGCTCGATCCTGGCCCAGGACCGCTACCTTCCGCGCCAGCTTCACACCCGCGGCGACCGGCTGGCGTTCTCCAACGGCATCCTCTTTCTGGCGGTGGTGGCCGTCGCCTTCATCGTGGCGTTCGGCGCTGAGGTCACCGCACTGATCCAGCTCTACATCGTCGGGGTGTTCGTTTCCTTCACGCTGAGTCAGATCGGCATGGTCCGACACTGGAACCGGTTGTTGCGCACCGAAACCGATCGTGCCGCCCGGGTCAAGATGATGCGCTCCCGGGTGGTCAACACCACCGGGTTCGTCGCCACCGGAACCGTTCTGATCGTCGTGGTCGTCACCAAGTTCGTGGCCGGCGCCTGGATCGCGATCGTCGTGATGTCGGTGCTGTTCGTCATGATGAAGATGATCCGCCGGCACTACGACGCGGTCAGCCAGGAACTGGCCGAACAGTCCGCTGCCCTCGACGATCAGGCGGTGCTGCCCAGCCGCAACCACGCCCTGGTACTGGTCTCCAAGCTGCACCTGCCCACCCGCCGCGCGCTGGCCTACGCGCGGGCGACGCGCCCGGACACCCTGGAGGCGATCACCGTCAACGTCGATGACACCGAAACCCGCGCCCTGGTCCGCGAATGGGAGGACAGCGAGATCACCGTGCCGCTCAAGGTGATCGCCTCGCCCTACCGCGAGGTCACCCGGCCGGTGCTGGAGTACGTTCGGCGCATCAACAAGGAGTCGCCGCGCACCGTGGTGACCGTGTACATCCCCGAATACGTGGTGGGCCACTGGTGGGAACAGGTGCTGCACAACCAGAGCGCGTTGCGGCTCAAGACCCGGCTGCTGTTCATGCCGCAGGTGATGGTCACCTCGGTGCCCTGGCAGCTCAACTCCTCGGAACGGCGCAAGGTGCTGGCGCCGCATCACGCCCCCGGCGACACCCGGAGAGGCTTCATGGAGTGATCGACCATGAGCTGACACTGGTGGCGGGGCCACCGGCCAACGGGGGCAGTTGTGTGGCGCGCCACCCAGACTCCGGGGGCCGGGTGGTCTTCGTGCGCTACGCGCTGCCCGGGGAACGGGTGCGGGTGCGGATCACCGCCGAGCGCGGCTCGTATTGGCACGGCGAATGCGTGGAAGTGCTCGAACCGGCCGACGGCCGGGTCGCCTCGCTGTGCCCGATCGCCGGCGTCGGCGGCGCCGGCTGCTGTGATCTGGCGTTCGCCGACCCGGCCGTGGCGCGGGCGCTCAAGGGCGAGGTGGTGTCGAACCAGCTGGCCCGGCTCGGCGGATACGACTGGCACGGCGAGGCCGAAGCACTGGGCGAGGGCGGCGCGACCGGCTGGCGCAGCAGGGTCCGACTGGAGGCCGGCGGCGACGGCCGGGCCGGATTTCACCGATATCACAGCGACGAGCTCGTCACCGACCTGCGGTGCGGCCAGCTGCCCGCCGGGCTGACCAAAGGGCTTTCCGAGCTGGCCTTCACCCCCGGCGACCACATCCACGCGGTGCTCGACGACGACGGCGTCCGGCACGTGGTGAGCACCGGCCGCGGCCATCGCCCGCAGGTCATCGAGGGCGACTACCACGCCACCCAGTGGGTCGGCCGCCGGCGCTGGCGGATCCCGGTGACATCGTTCTGGCAGGCGCACCGGCGGGCGGCCGAGATCTACAGCGCGCTGATCGCCGAGTGGGCGCGCCCGGAAGCGGGCATGACCGCCTGGGACCTCTACGGTGGGGCCGGGATCTTCGCCGCGGCGCTGGCCGCGGCGGTGGGGGAGTCCGGGCGGGTGATCAGCGTCGACACCTCCCGGGCCGCCACCGGCGCGGGTCGGGCCGCCCTGGCCGACCTGCCGCAGGTGTCGGTGCGCACCGACTCGGTCCGCAAGGCCCTCGGAGCCGAGCAGGCCGGTGCCGATGTCGCGGTGCTGGATCCGCCGCGGGCCGGTGCCGGGCGCGAGGTGATCGAGGCGCTGGCGGCCGCCGGCGTACCGCGACTGGTGCACATCGGTTGTGAGGCAGCGGCTTTCGCCCGCGACATCGGGTTGTACCGCGGACAGGGTTACTCCGTCGAGCGGATCCGGGTGTTCGACGCGTTCCCGCTCACCCACCACGTGGAGTGCGTGGCGCTGCTAACCCGCTGACCGGGTGCCGGCCCTGCACCACGGAGGCGTCCGTAGGGCCGCGCACGTCGAGTTCGGGTTCGCTATCAGTCGCTCGCCGTTATGAATGCAATGCGATTGTCATTTGGAGAATTTTATATGATCAGGGACCGAATTTGTAAATCTCTCCAAAGCGGGATAATCCCCGATTGGAATGTCTTCCATGTGTCGCCGGAAGGCAGTTACCTGCACCGGTCGACTTCTTGACGTCAACACAGGGCTAGTTCAGACTATGCGAATGCGCGGCGCCTTGACCGGAAATGTGATCGCCAAACAACAGCGCGGACGCCACGGGTTGCACGTCATGCCGCCCGCACCGAGGGCTCGCCATGCATCGAAGGGCCGGTGGGGTACGGACGCGGTGCAGGCCGTTTCAGGTGCAGTGGTGGTGGGGATCGAGTCGATGCGGACCGACGGGTTGCTTCGAGGCGTCTTGACGACGGGTCGGACAGCTGCCCGGCAGTCGGTTGACGCCATGCGCGGCAGGCGGGTCGCAATCGCGGTAAATGCCTGTGTAACCGTGGTGTTCGTTGTTGCCGGCGGGCCCGGGTTCGGTCCTGACGGACCGCCTTCGGCGGCGGGTGGTGCGACCACGACGGCTCAGTCGGGTCCCGGCGGGCACGGGCACGCCGCCGTGGCGGCCGAGCCCGCCGACGCTGGTCCCGGTGGGCAGGGGCACGCCGTCGTGGCGGCCGAGCCCGCCGACGGTGGTCCCGGTGGGCACCCGGCGCAACACCTGCCGTATCGAAACACAACGGCAGAAGCGCCTGATGGGCCGGGTGTTATCTCTGAGCTGAGCGAATTCTATTCCGAATATGCCGCGGTCGAAATCGACCGGCAACGCAGAATTAGTCCGCAGCAGATTACCACCGCGGCGGTGCCATCCATTCAGTCGTACGCGGCGCCCGAGAGTGTTTCGGTCCGGCAACTGCCGGCCGAACCGGAATCCGATGTCGTGCCGGACGACGGTGAGAAGATCGCGGCCGATTCACCCGCCGAATCACCCGCCGAAGAACCGGTACCACCGTCGGATCCTCAACCGGAAGCGAACGTGCCAGATCGGCAGAACGAGAACCCGGTAGCTCCACCGAAGGACGCGGAGTAGACGAAGAGTGCCAGGCGCCGTGCACCGAGTGCGACGCGGTCGGGTCACGACGAACCAATCACGATGTGATCATGCGGTAGGAAGCGGAGATCCATGACTCAGACCGTTCTGGCATACCTTCCCAGCCCCTCGCAGGGCGTCTGGCACCTGGGGCCACTGCCGATCCGTGCCTACACGCTGCTGGTGATTGCCGGAATCGTGCTGGCGGCCAGGCTCGGTGAGCGGCGTTGGGTGGACCGGGGTGGTGCACCCGGAGCCGTCTACGACGTCGCACTATGGGCGATCCCGTTCGGCCTGATCGGAGGCCGCCTCTACCACGTGGCGACGGATTGGCGGACGTACTTCGGCACCGAGGGTGCGGGTTTCGGTGCGACGCTGCGGGTGTGGGCCGGCGGACTGGGGATCTGGGGTGTGATCGCGATGGGCGGGGTAGGGGCGTGGATCGCGTGCCGCCGTCGCGGTCTATCGACGGCCGGCGTTGCCGACGCCGTGGCGCCGGGCATTGCACTCGCCCAGGCGGTCGGGCGGATCGGCAACTACTTCAATCAGGAATTCTTCGGTCGTGCAACCGACCTGCCCTGGGGAGTGGCGATCTTTCAGCGGGAGGACGCCGCCGGGTTCGTCGACGTGCATGCGGTCAACGGCGTCTCGACCGGCGAGGTGGCGCTGGTGGCGCATCCGATATTTCTCTACGAATTGCTTTGGGATGTAATAGTCTTCATTTTCCTGATCAAACTCGGTCGCCGGGATCGATTGGCGCCGGGCGCGCTTTTCGTGTGCTACGTCGCTTCCTATGCGCTCGGCCGGTTCTGCGTACTGTTGCTGCGTGGAGACGGTGTCGCCGAGGGCGCGGTCGGGACGGACACCGTTGTCACACTGTTCATCTTCCTGGTGGCGACGACTTACCTCGTCATCAACCGCGACGCCCTCGGGATCCTGAGATCGGCGGAGGCCGGCGGGCGCGAAACGCGCCGCGCCGCAGCACATTCCGGCCGGCAGGTCGAAGCCGTGCCCGCGGCCGCCGTCGAGGACACCGCAGAACAGCGCGCTGCCGCCGCTGTGGCGCGTGCCGAAAAGGCGCAGCAGGTGGCGCGGGACGCGGAGTCGGAGCTCGCCGCCCGGACGACACGTGCCGCGAAGGCGAGGCAGACCCTGGCCGAGACGACAGCCGCCGTCACAACGAGTGCGGCCGCCCTCGTGCGCGAGCGCGAAAACGCACGTGATGCCGTGGAACACGCGGAGGCTGAACTCGCCGGCCGGCTCGAAGCCATGCAGGCGGCTGTTCGTGCCCGCGACGACGCCGAAGCCGATGTCGCTACGCGCGAGAGTGAAGCCGCGGCACTCGCGGACGTGGTCAAGTATGCGGCGGCGGCCGGAGCCGTCGCCGAAGCGGCGCGGTCCGCGGCCGAAAACGCGCACTCGGATGCCCTCGAACGTACGGCGGCGGCACGAGAATCGCTGGCGGACAACGTAATCGCACTGGAGACAGCGGATGCTGCGGTCGCCGATGCTCAGACCGGAGTCGAAGCGGCCAAGCAGAAGCTGCGCGACACCGAAGCGGCGCTCGCCGAGGCCGCCGCCGAAGTCGAGGCCGCGGAGCGGGCGTACCGCGACGCCGAGGCGGCGATTCCCGAGGCGACGGCCCGGGTGGAGGCGCTGAAACGGGCCGCACGCGATGCCGAGGCCGAGGCCGACAAGGCTGTCGCAGCTGCTGAACGCGAGGTCGCTCGACGTGCGGTGGACGAAGCCGAGGCCGCGGTTGCAGCGTGTGCCGCGACTACCGACTCTGCCCGGCGCTCTTTGGTTGAAGCGCAGGCAGCAGCCGTCGAGGCGGCAGCACAAGCCGCGGAGATCATCGCGGCCGCAACGAAGCGGGCCGATGACGCCAAGGCTGCGGCCGAGAAAGCCGAGCTTGCAGTCGAACAGGCCACCGCGGACCTGGCGGCCCGCACCGCTCACGTGAAGAACGTGCGCCGCGCCCTCGAGGAACTCGACGCGGCCCGTGTCCCGGACGGCGGCGGGGATGAGCCCGAATTGGGTGGGGACGCCGGGTCGGTGCCGAGTACACGATCGGCCCAGCAGATCGATGCCGCCGGATGCGAGGTACAGGAGGCGGAGACGGTCGCCGCCGCACGTGCTGCCGAAGCCCAGGCTCTGATGGAAGTCGTCAGGCGTGCTGCAGAAGCCGGCCCGATCGCCGCGAAGGCACGGGGGGCGGCCGAAGTCGCGCATCGGGAAGCCGAAGAACGCCTTGCACAGGCGCGGGAACGCGTCGAAGCAGCGCGGAACGCGTTGCGTGGTGCGGCGGACGCCGACCAAGGCGCATCCGCGAGTCCGGCCGGCCCCCGCCCTTCGGACACGGAGACGTTGCTCGGGGCCGGTGTCGGGGGGTGAACCCCGGCCACTCACCCGGGGCCGGTTCATAGGCCCCCACAAAAATCATGTGCCGCTTTGGAGGTTTGGCTGAAGGTGTTGTTTTGGCTGTCGTTGACGCAGGTCACTCGCTTAGGCTCGGCCTCGAGCGGTCACACTTCGAGACGCTGTGACGACACCAATGGCAAGCGACAGTCGGGGGGACCAGTAGTGCGCGGTTCGGGGTCTTGGCGCCCGGTGGAGCGGGATTCAACTCCCCGACTGATCGACAAGCGCTTTGCTGATGGGGGCATGGTCGACCCGGCGGGGGCAGGCCCCGAATACCGTGAGAGCGGCGCCGCGTGAAAGAGATCCGTGTCGTTGCCGGCAAGCCCGTACGAGTACTCGGCGGGTTCTTCGCGATGTCTCTGGACACGTTCGTCCAGCTGGTCCGCGCACCGTTCGCCTGGCGTGAATTCTTGACGCAGACCTGGTTCGTCGCGCGGGTGTCGCTTGCTCCGACATTGGTCATGTCGGTCCCGTTCACGGTCCTGGCCGTGTTCCTGTTCAACATCCTGCTGAACGAATTCGGGGCCGCCGACTTCTCCGGCACGGGTGCGGCGCTGAGCACTGTTCTGCAGATCGGCCCGATCCTGACGGTGCTGGTGGTCTCAGGCGCCGGAGCGACCGCGATCTGCGCGGACCTCGGAGCACGCACCATCCGGGAAGAGCTCGACGCACTGCGGGTCATGGGTATCGACCCGATCCAGGCGTTGGTCATTCCGCGGGTGCTGGCGGCAACCCTGGTCGCATTCCTGTTGTCGCCGTTGGTCATTCTGGTGGGCCTGTCCGGCGGGTTCGCCTTCTCGGTGTTCACCCAGCACGTCACCCCGGGTGCCTTTGTGGCAGGCCTGACGTTGCTGACCGGAATCTCCGATGTCGTCATCGCCTTCATCAAGGCGACGCTGTTCGGCATGACCGCCGGCCTGATCGCGTGTTATATGGGCATCTCGGTTACCGGCGGTCCGGCCGGTGTGGGCCGGGCCGTCAACGAAACCGTGGTGTTCTCCTTCATGGCGCTGTTCGTGATCAACATCGTTGTCACCGCACTGGGATTCCGGGTCGGGTTATGAGCCAGCCAGTCAACCGCACCACGTCGCGACTGACCCGGCGATTGGACGATTTCGCCGAGCACTGGGACCGGCTCGGCTCGCAGATCCAGTTTCATGTCAAGACACTGTCGGCCAGCCGGGATGTCTTCACGCATTACCGCGTCGAGTTCCTGCGGGTCATCGCGCAGATGAGCCTGGGCTCCGGTGCACTTGCGCTGATCGGCGGCACGATCGCGATCGTCGCCTTCTTGACGCTCACGACGGGCGCAATCGTTGCGGCCCAGGGCTATAACCAGTTCTCCGAAGTCGGTGTCGAGGCGTTGACGGGATTCGCCTCGGCGTACTTCAACGTCCGGATCATCGCCCCGCTGACTGCGGAATTCGCGTTGGCCGCGACGATCGGCGCCGGTGCGACCGCCCAACTCGGCGCCATGCGCATCAATGAGGAGATCGACGCACTGGAGGTTATCGGGGTTCGATCGATCGCGTACCTGGCCTCGGCCCGTGTCATCGGCGGGCTCGTGGTGGTCGTGCCGTTCTATTGCGTGGCGGTTGTGATGGCGTTCTTCGCCGCCCGGGCCGGAACGATCTACGTCTACGGGCAATCCGCGGGCGTTTACGACCATTACTTCCGCACATTCCTGGACCCGACCGACTTGTTGTGGTCGTTTGCACAGGTGGCCGCTGCCGGTGTCGTCATCATGCTCATTCACACCTATTACGGATTCACCGCCAGCGGCGGGCCGTCCGGGGTGGGCGAAGCGGTGGGGCGCGCAACCCGCGCCTCGCTGCTCGCGTCGGTCGTGGTGACCGTCGCGATCACCCTGGCCGTCTACGGTGCGGCTGGCAACTTTCACTTGGCAGGTTGACATCTTGGATATCGCACCGGACGAATCCCGCATCTCCCCACGATGGTGGCCCCTGATCTTTCTTGTGGTGATGGCGTTGACCACCTGGGTGGTCGCGAACCTGTTCACCGGGTCGTTCCACCGCTACAAGTCGCTGACGCTGACCTCGGATCGTTCCGGCCTGGTCATGGAGACCGGCGCCAAGGTCAAACTCCGCGGCGTACAGGTCGGACGCGTCGGCGACATCACCAGCGTCGGTGATTCGGTACGGATGAAACTGGATATCGAACCGGCTCAGCTGAAGAACATTCCGGCCAATGTGGAAGCCAGAATCGCGGCGACCACCATTTTCGGCGCCAAATACGTGGACTTGATCTATCCGGCTCATCCCAGCCCCAAGAGCGTCGTAGCGGGCGCCACTCTGCGATCACAGAATGTGTCGACCGAGGTCAACACAGTTTTCGAGAACCTGGTGGGGGTGGTCCGCCAAATCGATTCGGCGAAGCTCGACGCGGTGCTGTCGGCCCTCGCCGAGGGCGTGCGAGGCCAGGGCGAGAACATCGGTCGGGCGATCACCGCGACCGACCAGGTCCTCGAGGCGGTCAACGCCCGCACCGACACGATCGCCGGCGACTGGCGAACGTTCAGAAGTCTCAGCGGGACCTACGCAGCGGCGGCTCCGGATATCGTCAGCACTCTCGACGCGCTCGCCACGACGAGTAAGACGCTGACCACGCACGTCAATGACGTCGATGCGCTGCTGCTGGAATTGTCGGGTTTCGCGAGGGCCGGCGACAATCTGATCGGGCCGAACCAGCAGAACCTGGCCCACAGCATTGAAGCGCTTCAGTCGACCACAAGCCTGCTGCACAAATACAACCCGGCCCTGACGTGCACACTCGTCGGTTCGCAGGTTCTGATCGATGACTATGACCTGCCCGGTTACATGGGGGGACGCGACGGAGCCACCCTGATCGTGGATGTCGCGCTGCTGCTCGGTGACGAGATCTACCGCTACCCGGACAATCTCCCGATCATCGCGGCGAAGGGCGGGCCGGGCGGAAAACCGGGCTGCGGCTCGCTTCCGGACGTCAAGAACAACTTTCCGGTGCGCTATCTGGTGACCAACACCGGATGGGGAACGGGCCTCGATCTGCGGCCGAACCCCGGAATCGGCCAATTCTGCTACGCGGACTGGTTCCGTGTCACACGCGCGGTGCCGTTGCCGCCGGCGGTCAGGCAGTGTCTGCCCGGACCGGCCGTCGGGCCGCAACCGACGTACGGGCCCGAGACGCCGCCCTACGGCGCTCCGATGTACGGGCCCGGCGGGGTTCCGCTCTTCCCGCACGTACCGCCGGCACCGGAACCCGTGTCATCGGTCGACCCGGCGCCTGCACCGCCACCGGCACCGTGATGAGCCAGATGAAACAGCCAGGGGAAGGGACACAATCGCTGTGAAGCAGACGTTGTCGGCCACTGCTGTGCGGGTGGGGCTGTTCGTGCTCGTCATGTCTCTCGCGATGTTCGCGTTGGTCACGGTTTTCGGGCAGTTCCGATTCGGGGGAGCGAATTCGTACTCGGCCGAGTTCAGTGACGTGACCGGGCTGTCCCGACGGGATTTCGTGCGCATCGCAGGTGTGGAGGTCGGGCAGGTCCAGCGGCTGTCCCTCAACGACAACGGGACTGTGAAGGTCGACTTCACCGCCGACCATTCGGTGGCACTGACTGAAGGCACCCGGGCGGTGATCCGTTGGGACAACGTCATCGGCGGCAGGTACCTCGCACTTGAGCAAGGCGCCGGGGGCACAAAGCTGCTCGCCCACGGCAGTGCCATCCCGCTTTCCCAAACGGCGCCCGCGCTCGATCTGGATGCGCTGATCCAAGGCTTCCGGCCGCTTTTCCGGGCGTTGGACCCCGAGCAGGTCAACATTCTCACCAGTCAGCTCGTCGGTGCCTTTCAAGGTCAAGGGGTCACGGTCGGTTCGCTACTCGACCAGACGGCGATGCTGACCGACACCCTGGCCGACCGGGACATGCTCATCGGTGAGGTGATCACCAACCTCAACACGGTGCTGGGGTCTCTCGGTGACAGCAGTCAGCAGTTCGGGCAGGCGGTCGACTCGCTTGCCGAACTCGTACATGGACTGGCCGAGCGCAAGGAGGACATCAGCCGCGGTATTCGGTACGCGAATGCGGCGACGGCCTCTATCGGCAGGCTGTTTCAGCAGGGGCGCGCACCCGTGCAGCGGATCGTCAATGCGACCGATCAGGTGTCGAACAATCTGCTTGCGCAGAAGGAGGACCTCGAGTACGTGCTCGAGCAGATGCCGGAATCGGTCCGGGCACTCAACCGGCAGGGGCTGAACGGAGACTATTTCTCGTTCTACTTCTGCGAAGTCGTGCTCAAGCTCAATGGCAAGGGCGGCCAACCGATGTACGTGAAGGTGGCAGGCCAGCCGTCGGGAAGGTGCACCCCAAAGTGACGTCATTTCAGGAACGCAATCATCTGACGATCGGCATCGTCGGCATTGCGACGCTCGTGGCGGTCGTCGTGGGTACCTGGTACTACGATTCGATTCCGCTGGTCTCGGCGACGAAGCGCTATACCGCCTATTTCGCCGAGGCCGGGGGCCTGACTCCGAACGCGGAGGTACAAGTCGCCGGTATCACCGTCGGCAAGGTCGGCGACGTCGAACTCGACGGGCAGCAGGTCCGGGTCACCTTCCGGGTCTCCGGGAAGGTGCGGCTCGGGGATCGCACCGAGGCGGCAGTCAAGACCAAAAGCCTGCTCGGTACCAAGATGTTGGGGGTGACGCCGCGGGGCGACGGCTGGCTGAAGGGCCCGATCCCGCTCGAACGGACCACGCCCGCCTATCAGCTTCCCGATGCGCTGGGTGACTTGAGCGCGGCGATCAGCGGGATCGATACCGATCGATTGGCGGACTCGCTGCACACGCTGGCGGAGACCTTTCAGGACACGCCGCCCGACTTGCGGGTCGCGGTCCAGGGCGTGTCACGCTTCGCGAAGACGATCAGCAGGCGCGACAACGAGCTGCGCACGTTGCTGGCCAACGCCCGGAAATCGACGAACGTGCTGGCGCAGCGCAGCGACCAGATCGTTCGGCTGGTCGGCGAGATGGATGCCCTGCTCAGTCAGATCAACGCCGAAAGCGCCGCGCTGGGCCAGTTGTCGGCCAACATCTCGTTGTTCAGCCGGGAGATCAGCGGGTTCATCGATGACAACCAGGAGTCGCTGACTCCGCTGCTGGACAAACTGAATGGTGTTCTGACGATCGTCGAGCAGCGCAAAGAGAAGCTGCAGGAATGGCTGAAGAGATTCAACTGGCATGCGCTCGGCCTCGGTGAGGCGGTCTCCGCGGGCCCGTTCTTCAAGGCCTATGTGTCAAACGTCGTGCCCGGACAGTTCATTCAGCCCTACATCGAGTCGGCGTTCTCCGACCTGGGGCTCGACCCCAACGTCCTGCTGCCGTCGGACCGCACCGATCCGCAGGTCGGTCAGCCCGGTACGCCGCCGCTACCGGTGCCGTACCCGCGGACCGGCCAGGGCGGGCCACCACGGGTGTACCTGCCCGACGCGATCACGGGTAACGCCGAGGACCAACCGTGTCCGCTCAACTGGGGCACCGGCTGCTATCCGCTTCGTGATGAACCGCCCGCCCCGCCGCCCGGAGGTGCGCCGCCCGGGCCGCCCGCGCCGGCACCCCCGGACCAGCAGTCCGCGCCGGTCCAGCCGCAGAAGCCGATTTTCCAGACCGCCCCCGGCGAGGTAGTGCAAGGAGGTGCGCGGTGAGCGTCACCCGACGGACCGCCAAGCGGGTCGCGGCCGGTGTTCTCGCCGTCCTCGGAGTCGGCGGTGCGGTGCTGCTGTTCGGATCTGACCATGGGATCGGCCGAACCCATGCGTCGGCCTATTTCGACAGCGCCAACGGGATCTACTCCGGCGATGAGATACGGATCCTGGGGGTGCGCGTAGGGGAGATCACCAAGATCACCCCGGAACCCGAACGCGTGAAAGTCGATTTCTGGTTCGACAACAAGTATCGCGTCCCGGCCGAGGTCAACGCCGTCATCTTGTCGCCCTCACTGGTCAGCGCGCGGGCGATCCAACTCACGCCCGCCTATTCCGGGGGGCCCGTATTGGCCGACAACTCGGTGATACCCCGGGAGCGCACCGTGGTTCCGGTGGAATGGGACCAGTTCCGCGAACAACTGCAGCGGCTGACGAAGACGCTGCAGCCGGTCAAACCGGGCGGTGTCAGCACACTCGGTGAATTCGTCGACACCGCGGCGGACAACCTGCGGGGCAGGGGCCCCGAGATTCACGAGACGATCATCGAGTTGTCACGGGCGATATCCGCGTTGGGGGATCACAGTGACGACGTGTTCAGCACCGTCAAGAACCTGTCGATCCTGACGACGGCGCTGCGGGACAGCGACGACGTGTTGCGGCACCTGAATCGGAATCTCGCGACAGCCAGTTCCGCCTTGGCCGCCGACCCGCAGGGGATCGCGAATGCCGTCGCGGATCTCAATGTCTTGGCGGAGAAGGCGGGCGCATTCGTGGCCAAGAACCGGGAGCCGTTGGGCGCGGTGGCGGATAGGACCGCCTCGATTTCCGAGGCGCTGGGCCAGAGCATCGGCGACGTGAAGCAGTTCCTGCATGTAGCTCCCAATACCGCCCAGAACTTCCTCAACATCTACCAGCCGGCCCAGGGGACGTTGACGGGCGCGTTGTCGCCGAACAACCTGAGCGACCCGATTTCGTTCGTCTGCGGTTCAGTCCAGGCGGCCTCGCGCCGCAATTCCGAGCAGGCAGCGAAACTGTGTGTTCAGTACCTCGCGCCGATCGTCAAGAACCGTCAGTACAACTGGCTACCGCTCGGCGAGAACCTGTTCGTCGGAGCCAGCGCCCGGCCGAACGAGATCACCTACAGCGAGGACTGGCTGCGCCCCGATCACGTACCGGACCCGCCGGCGGCGCCAGCGGCTCCGCCCGCGCAGTCCGGTCCGTCGGCCGGCGACTTCTGGGCGGCGCTGCCCGGCCAGGTCGATGCGGCGCCGGCCAATCCGGAAGCCGGTCTGACCGGCTTGTTGCTTCCCGGGGGTGCGCAATGAGGCCGGCGAGTCGCGCCGGGTTGGCGATCGTGATCGCGACACTGCTGATGGCGACACTGTCGGGTTGTGGGTGGCGCGGCCTCAACACGCTCCCGATGCCGGGCACCGAGGGGCGCGGCCCGGGGTCCTACACCGTCTACGCACAGCTGCCCGACGTCAATAATCTGCAACCGAACTCGCGGGTCCGGGTCGGCGATGTGACGGTCGGGACGGTCACCCGCATCGAACGGCAGGATTGGCATGCGCTGCTGACGATCCGCCTCAACGGGGACGTTCAATTGCCGGCCAACGCGACCGCGGGACTGGGCCAGACGAGCCTCCTGGGATCGCTGCACATCGAACTCGCGCCGCCCAAAGACGAGGCCCCGCAAGGCAGGCTCCGTGACGGCGGCATCATCCCACTGGCGTCGGCGGCCAGCTATCCGACGACCGACCAGACGCTCGCCGCGGTGTCCACATTTCTCAACGGCGGCGGTATCCGGCACGTGGAGGAGATCACGAAGGCGTTCGCCACCGCGGTCAATGGCAGGGAGCAGGATCTGCGTAGCCTCATCGCACGACTGGACACGTTCATGAGCGATACGAACAAGCAAACCGACGACATCATCGGTGCCACCGACAATTTCAACAACCTGGTGGATAAGTTCGCCACCCAGAAAGACGTCGTCGACACGGCGCTGCGGACGATTCCCGACGCGCTGACCGTGCTCAAGGATGAGCGGGAGAAACTGACCGAGCTGGCCGATCAGCTGAGCAAATTCGGTGAGTCCTGGTCGAACTCGATCGGTCGGACACGGGAGACCCTGGTCGCCGAACTCAACGACCTCGCCCCGGTCGCCGAGTCGCTGGCGAACGCCGGGCCCGCGCTGTTGCGTTCTCTGCATCTGTTCCCGAGCTATCCGTTCTTCCTGGATACGGTCCCGAACTTCTTTCGGGGCGACGCCGCGAATCTGACGGCGATCATCGACTTGACCCTGAGTCGCTTGGACGCGTCGTTCTTCACCGGGACGAAGTGGGAGTGCGATCTGACGGAGCTGGAATTGCAGTGGGGCCGCACCATCGGACAGTTCCCCAGTCCCTGCCTCAACGGCGGTCATTTCAATCAGGGCAACCCGCTCACCGTCCCATACCGCACCGATCAGGGGGCCTGACGTGCTTTCCAAGAGGATCCGAGTGCAGCTGGCCGTGTTCGCGGTGATCAGTGTGATCGGCGGTTCGATAATGGGCTTCGGTTACATGCGGTTGCCGGAGATGCTGTTCGGCATCGGGCATTACCGGGTGACCGTCGAGTTGGCGAACGCCGCCGGCCTGTACCCGACCGGAAACGTGACCTACCGCGGTGTCGAGGTCGGTCGCATCAAGGACGTCACGTTGACGCCGCGGGGTGTTGCGGCGGTCCTGGCACTGGATTCCGCTGTGCCGATCCCCAAAGACCTGGATGCCCACGTCCACAGCGAGAGCGCGATCGGCGAGCAGTACGTCGAGTTGGTGCCGCGCAGCGGCGATGGCCCCACGCTGCGGAACGGCGACGTCATCGCAGCGGATCGCACCTCGATACCACCGGATATCAGCAAACTGCTCGACGCCACCGACAAGGGGCTGATGGCGATTCCGCGGGACAATCTCCGGACGGTCGTCGATGAGTCCTACGCCGCATTCGGAGGTCTTGGACCGGAGCTCGCCAGGCTGGTCAAGGGCTCCACCAAGCTGGCGATAGACGCCCGCACCAACCTGGATTCGATCACGAACCTGATCGACAACTCGCGACCCCTGATGCAGTCGCAGGTCGACACGTCCGATGAAATCCAGCGTTGGGCCGCGAGTATCGCCAGTGTCTCGGAGCAGTTGAAGTCACGTGATTCCGAACTCGTGTCGCTGGTCAAGAACGGGCCGGGTTCGTCGGCGCAGGCACGCGAGCTGTTCGACCGCCTGCAGCCCACCCTGCCGATCCTCCTGACGAACCTGGTGAGTGTGGCCGATGTGGGGGTCACCTACTCCGCGGGGCTGGAGCAGCTGCTGGTGCTGGTGCCGTCTCTCGTCGAGGTCCTGCAGGCCGCCGGGACCGCCGCGCACAACACCAAGCAGGGGATGCGCGGGGCGTATCTCAGCTTCAACCTCAACGTGAATCTCCCGCCGCCGTGTATGACCGGTTACCTCCCGGCGCAGCAAGCACGGGTGAGCGCGCACGAGGACTATCCGGACCGGCCGGAAGGCGAATTATATTGCCGCATACCGCAGGACGCGATGTTTAATGTCCGCGGCGCGCGCAATCTCCCGTGCGAGACACGTCCAGGAAAGCGTGCGCCGACGGTTGCGATGTGCGAAAGCGACGAGGAGTACGTCCCCCTCAACAATGGATTCAACTGGAAGGGAGATCCGAATGCGACGATCACCGGGCAGGACATCCCCCAATTTCCTCCGGGGGTGGTAGGCGTGGCCGAATACAACCCGGCCACTGGCACCTACGTGGGACCCGACGGGGTGATGCGCCGGCAGTCGAACCTCGGCAAGGGGGCGCAGCAGGGGCAGTCGCTGGAATCCATGCTGGTACCGCAGGCAGGTCTGCAGTGACCGCGGGTGCCGAGACGGCGGTGGCGGCGCCGGAGGAAACGGCCGCCGGCGAGACGGTGGCCCGGAATCGCCGGCGACCCAACAAAACGGTGGTAGTCGGCCTGATCGCAATGGTGGCGCTGGGGGGCCTGGTCGGCTGGCTGGGAATCCGACTCCACGGCTACCACCGAGACGATGCCGAACGCGCGGAGTATCTCCAGGTGGGACGGCAAGGTGCGTTGAATCTGACCACGATCGACTACGAGCACGCCGAGGCGGATATCCAACGTGTCCTCGACTCATCGACGGGCGGGTTCTACGACGATTTCAAGAACCGATCCAACGCCTTCCTGGAGGTAGTCCAGAAAGCGCAGGCGAAGTCGGTGGGAACCGTGACCGAAGCGGGTATCGAATCCATCGATGCGGACGGAGCGACTGTGCTTGTCGGGGTGAACGTCGAGACGACGAACCTGGGATCGAAAGACAAGACACCGCGGACATGGCGGATGCGCGTCTCGGTGAGTCGGGTAGGGGGAGAGGTCAAGGTGTCCGATGTCGCCTTCGTCCCATAATCGACCGGCGCCCGGCATCAGATCAGGTGAGTCATGGGAGTGGATTCGATGACAGACGCAACGCAAGTAGTGGACGACGTCGTGTCCGATGCGGACCGGGAGGACGCGTCGGGTGACACGACCGCGGAGACCGCCGCGGGCGAGGTGACTTCGGCGGACGACGCATCCCACGAGGAGATGTCATCGGAGGTGTCGACGGAGACAACAGATCCCGAGGCGGGCCCGGGGGCCGGGCGCCGACCGCGGTCCTGGCGGGGCGTTGTTGCCCGGTGGACCCTCCCGGCAATCCTGCTGCTGCTGGCGATCGCAGCGGGGGTCATGGCGTGGCTCGACGCTCAGGCGCGCGCGGTCGACGCCGCACGCGCGGAGTCGGTTCGCGCCGCGACGGAATCGACCGAGGCGATGCTGTCCTATCAGGCGTCGACCGTCGCGGATCAGCTCAAGGCGGCAGAGGAACGGCTGACGGGTTCGTTCCGGGACTCGTTCCGAGAACTCGTCCACGACGTCGTCATCCCGGGTTCGGAGAAGAAGCACATCTCGACCGTCGCGACCGTCCCGGCTGCAGCTTCGGTCTCGGCGACTCCCAAGCACGCCGTTGTCCTGGTGTTCGTGAATCAGGCTGCGGTCGTCGACACGGAGGCGCCGACGGACACGGCGTCCATCGTCAGGGTCACGCTCGAGAAGGTCGACGGGCACTGGCTGATCTCCGCATTCGAACCGATCTGATGAATCGAGGCTGACGGTGAGCGATCCAGCTGCGCGCGGGCAATGCGGCCCGTATTCGAAGCCGGGGTGGCTTCTCGGGTTGGTTGCCGCGGGTCTGTGTCTCGCGGGCGTCTGGGCCCCGGCCGGTGTCGCCGACGTCGAATGGGACAAGAAAATGGCATTTCTCATTCAAGTCACGGCGCGGCCCGGCTACAACTTTCCGAACTCCGAGGCGGCGTTGGCATACGGGGAGGCGCTATGCGAGAAAATAGCGTCCGGACGGCCCTATCCGGTAATGATCGGCGAAGTCCAGAACGACTTCAACACCACCGATGATTATCAGGCGTCATATCTCATCGATCGCGCGGCGAATGAATTGTGCCCCGAACAGATTTGGCAGCTTCGACGGTCGGCCGCACATTATCGGCCGGCGCCCGTCGGGCCGTGATCAAGGAGATGGGTCAGATGGGTCATCAGCTGAAGTTGCGGCCGGCGCTTGCGTTGCTCGGGCTCGCTGCGGTGCTCGGCGGCACGGGAGTCGCGGCGGCGGACAACGACGTCAACATTCTCATCGCGAACAACAAACGGATGAACGACAGCGTCATCGCGAACGTGTTCACGATCCAGCACAACAGATCCGGGTGCCGAAATGACGTGCGCCCCGATGGCCGCCTGATACTGGCCGCCCAACGGCACGCCAGGGATCTCATCGACAATCGGGGCCTGGACTCCGACATCGGGTCCGACGGCTCGAATCCGCAGGAACGCGGCGAGGCGGCGGGCTACCGGGGCAAGGTGAGCGAGACGGTCGCTGTGCATCCGGCGATCGCGATCAGCGGCGTCGAACTGATCAACCGCTGGTACAACGATCCGGCCGCGTTAGCCATCATGGCCGACTGCGCCAACAGTCAGATGGGTGTGTGGACGGAGAACCGGATAGACCGGACGGTTGTCGTCGCGGTGTACGGGCAGCCGGCGGACCCGATGGACACCACCGGGCAGAATGTGCCGCTCGATCCCTCCCCTGACTACGACATGAGCGATGAGCTCGAGTTCGGCAACAGGTGGTGGGCATGGATTCTGCGCGGTGTGTACCCACCGCCGGGGCAGGAACCGCGCTGAGGCGCAGATCGCATTGCTGGGTTGCGGCGGGCGCGGAAGAGGTCGAAAGGGGATGTCGCATGGGTAGTTCAGCTCGCAGTGATGGGGTAGCGGGGCAGACGGCCGACGGTGAGCAGACGGGCGGCCGCCGGAGGTACCCCGCTGTGCTGGCCGCCTTGGTCTTGCTCGCCGGGCTGTGGTCGGCCGGTTTCACACCGGCGCGGGCCGCGGGCGTCGAGGAGCTGATGGTGCCGTCGGCGGCGATGGGCCGCGACATCCCGGTGACTTTCCTGCCGGGCGGACCACACGCGGTGGTTCTGCTGGACGCATTCAATGCCGGTCCCGAGGTCAGCAACTGGGTGACGGCCGGCGGGGCGATGGACCGGCTGGCGGGGAAGGGCATTTCGGTGGCCGCTCCCGCCGGCGGTGCGTGGAGCATGTACACCAACTGGGAGCAGGACGGCGGTCGCCAGTGGGAGACGTTCCTCGTGCAGGAACTGCCGGACTGGCTGGCGGCCAACCGGGGATTGGCGCCCGGCGGGCACGGCATCGTCGGCGCCGCGCAGGGGGGAACCGCCGCGTTGGCACTGGCCGGGTCGCACCCGGAGCGCTACCGGTACGCGGGGTCGCTGTCGGGTTTCCTGACACCGTCGAGATCCGATGTCAACGGAGCCATCACCGCGGGGATGGCGCAGTTTGGTGGCGTCGACACCCAGCACATGTGGGGTCCCGCCCAGTTCGGCCGCTGGAAATGGCACGATCCGGACGTGCATGTGGCAGCGCTGTCGGCGAACAACACCCGGCTATGGGTATACAGCCCGTCCACGCCGACCTGCAGTGACCCGCCCGCGATGATCGGTTTCTGCGACGTGGCCCAAGGCAGCAACCGCGCTTTCTATCAGCATTACCGCACGGTCGGTGGGGCAAACGGCCACTTCGACATCCCGCTGCAGGGGGAACACGACTGGTCGACTTGGGGTCCGCAGCTGGGGGCCATGTCGGGTGATCTCGCAGCGACGATCAGGTAGACCGAGCCGGGGTCGACTTGTGTCGTGGAGACGAAGATCCGTCCCACCTTTGGTCGCCGGGCACCTATGACGAGGCGCCGGGGGACGTAGGCTTTAGAGCCGGATCAAGGTCTAAGCGATGGGGGAAATCGGTGGACAAGTTTCCGGTAAGTAGACCTTCGGCTGCTCATAGCCCCGGAGGGGGTGCATACCGAGGCGCATCTATCACGGAGCCGTCCTCGTGAGCGGCCATCTTGTCGTCGATGGGGCGGCCCTGAATGGGACGATCGGCGGTTCGGACTGCAACCCGCTGACACTGTCCGCGGATTGCCCGGCACCGCTGGTCGATGCACTGCTGCGCCGTGTCCCCGATGTCGCCGCAATGACCCGCGAAGCGATCGTGGGCGAGCTTCCGGTGTATTCGTCGCTGGAACCGACGGTCCTGGAACGTGACCTCGCCCGTTCGATCGAATGCTGCCTGCGCTCGGGCAACGGTGCGTGTGCGGTGATCGATGGCGTCAAGTGCGACGAGCCGGCTGCTATCGGCGCTGCACGCGTGCGGCAAGGGATCTCAGTGGATGAGATGCTGCGAGAGTGGCGCATCGCGGTCGGGATGGTGATAAGTCACGCCCAGCTGTTGAGTCAGAAACTCGGTATCGCCGATGGTGCGGTGTTGGCGTTCGTCCAGGGTGCTCTCACGTGGTCCGACCTCGCGATGGTGGCCGCCGGTGATGCGTACCGGCGGACCGAGGTCGCGTTCCGATTCGCTGAGGAAAAGCGTGCGAGCTTTGTGCGCGACGTCTTGCTCGGAACCATTTCCGGCGCCGAGCTGGCGATTCAGGCCGATGCTCATGGCCTAGACCCGGCCGGTAGCTACGTTGCGATTCGCGCCTTGCCGATGCCCGGCATGTCGAGGCGAAAGTTGGAGTGGGCGCTGGGATTTCATGGCGCGAGCGAACAAACGTCGGGTCTGTGCGCGGTAGTCGACGGATGTGTGGCCGGCTTCTTGAGTGAACGACCAACCCGGGACCTGGACGTCGTCGCCGGCGCCGGGCCGGCACTGCCGCTCGATGAGATGGCGGAGTCCTATCGACTCGCGACGCGGGCGCTGATCACGGCTCAGAAGTTCGGTATGCGAGGGGTGCAAGACATCTCGTCGGTCGGGCTGCGTGCCGCCATGGTGGCTGACACCGAGGTCGGGAAGGCGATGCAGACGCGTTACGTCGGCCCGCTACGGGACAGTGGGTCCGCTCAAGAGTTGATCACGACCATTGATGCCTACCTCGAATGTGGAATGAACGTAGAGCGGGCCGCGAAGCAGCTGTATGTCCACCAGAACACCGTCCGGTACCGATTGGCGCGATTCGAGGAACTGAGCGGCTGCGACATCCACGAGGTGGAGGATCTCTTCGGGATCTGGTGGGCATTGAAGTACCGATAGCGAGTTGGCGTCGGCCCGGCGAGGGGACCTGTTCACCGGGGTCCGAACAGTCGTCGCAACAGCAGCGCCACCTCGACG
>Ga0182736_1000646_pt1 | contig 47197 bp, 48 predicted proteins | sample eDN5th30CKraftBY_FD_128882 | JGI IMG/M metagenome (GOLD analysis project Ga0182736, IMG submission 128882) | Enriched backyard soil microbial communities from Emeryville, California, USA - eDNA 5th pass 30_C Kraft BY (version 2) (version 2) | ecosystem: Environmental > Terrestrial > Soil >... | reverse complement strand
GCGGAACTGTCGGCGCGCGGCACCGAGCGCGGCGAGTCGAGCGCCGTCGTCGCGGCGCGGGTCGCGGCGGCCCGCGACATACAGACGCAGCGTCAGGGCAAGATCAACCGCGATCTCGACGGCCGCGAAGCCGACGCCGTCTGCCGCCCCGATTCCGCCGGCGAAGCCTTGCTGCGCGCTGCGGGCGAGCGCTTCGGCTGGTCCGCGCGCGCGTACTACCGCGTGCTGAAGGTCGTGCGGACGATCGCGGATCTCGCCGGCGCCGATATGCCCGACGCGTCCCATGTCGCGGAAGCCGTTCAGTACCGCCGGGCGCTGTCGATCGCCTGAAGCCAGCGCGGACGCGGGGTGGTCCGCGCGATGCTAAGCGGGAAATTACTTGTCAAGACTTGACTTATGCACACTGAAGCGATCCGGGGCGGTCCTTCGTCTGATCAAACCCCGGTTTTGGCCACATTTCACAGACCATTGATTTTATTGAATTATTTAACTTGCCGCGAACGAAGGCAAACTAACGTAAACCGCATGAGTCGGGCTTTTGAGCGCTACCACACACTGTTTTCCACAAAGTTATCCACAGACATTGTGGATAGCGCAAAAAGTCCATATGAATCCGAGAATTAGCGCGTAACCTTCTGAAGGAACTTCGGCTAATTCCGACACACTAAGACACTTCTTAAGTTAGTGCCTGCAGAATTCGAGGCCTTCCTCTAAAACAGTTTGAAGGACGAAAAGAACTGCTCGGCCTGCTCGGTCGGCGTCGTCTTGTCTGACACGATCGCCAGTTGATAGACGTGCGCGCCGCGCGCCACGAAGCGCGCGTGAATCGTCCGCGACTCGCGCTTCTGCCCCCCTTCGCCCTTCACCTCGATCTCGCTGCCCAACACGCGTCCGCCCGCCGCGAGGTCGATCTGCGTCGCACGCGCCTCGGGCTTCGCATTCACGTTGCGCGCGAGACCTTGCTGGAGGAAATCGAGTGTCGCGCGCTGCAGTTGCGGATCGGCGCTCGGCAGCACGACCGTGCCGACGGCGAACACGGCGTCGCCGGCTTCTGCGGTCTGCATGCGCATCGTCATCGACCGGCCTGCGATGTCGATCTTGCGCTCCTCGGAACGCGGCTTCGCGGGCAGCGTCACTTCGTAGCCGTCGTCGTTGTTCGTCACGGTGCGCCAGTCATATGAGGGCGTGCACGCGAGCAATGCGCCACATGTGACAGTTGCGCACATCAGCTTGTTGGCGGAAGCAATATTCGGAAGAAAGCGCGCGGCCGCGCGCCGCAAACGGACAGGAAACACGGGGAAAACTCGTTTCATGAGGAATCGCTGCGTGAAAACCATCATTATCGCGCTGCGATGCCGGGCTTATCGGCGCGTCACGAACGCATCCCGAAATTGGCGCTAAAATACGCAGCAGTCTCCGTTCCGTTCGCCGGAGCGCCATCCGAGGTTCCCATGTCCCAAGCCACGCAAGAAACATCCACGCGCGCGAAGAGTCCGCTGCGTTACATCGTGATGGCGCTCGTCGCGGGCGTGATCGCCTGCACCGGGTATTTCGCCTTCGGCGGCCAGCAGAAAGTGCCGGACGCGACCTTCACGCTGCTTTCGGGACAGAAGATTTCGACGTCGGGCGATCTGAAGGGCAAGGTCTATCTCGTCAATTTTTGGGCGACGAGCTGCGAGACATGCATGAAGGAAATGCCGCAGATGATCGACACGTACAACAAATTCAAGGGCCGCGGCCTGGAGTTCGTCGCGGTCGCGATGAACTACGACGCGCCGATGTACGTCAACAACTACGCGCAGACGCGCAAGTTGCCGTTCAAGGTCGCGATGGACGACGGCAGCGCTGCCAAGCAGTTCGGCAACGTGCAACTGACGCCGACGACCTTTGTCATCGACAAGAACGGGAAGATTTTGAAGCGCTATGTCGGCGAGCCGACGTTCGCGGAACTGGATCAACTGCTCGACAAGGCGCTCGGTTCGGCCTGAACGCCTTTACGCGAAACACGCAGCCCGCTGGCGACAACCAGCGGGCTTTTTTATCGCTCGGACGAATCGCCTTTCACGACGATTCCGTATCGCTTGATCTTCTCGTACAGCGTCGCCTTGCCGAGCTGCAGCCGATCCGCCGCCACCGCGACCGCGCCGCCGCACTGCTCCAGCGCCTGCCCGATCACCGCGCGCTCGAACTGCTCGGTGCGTTCCTTGAGCGATTGCGTCGATGTGTCGAGCGCCGCCGCCGCACCGCTGTCGTCGAGAATGCCGAGCACCATGCGATCCGCCGCGTTGCGCAACTCGCGCACGTTGCCCGGCCAGTCGCGCTGCATCAGTTCGGCACGCTGACGATCCGTGATGAGCGGCGCGGGCCGCTCGTAGCGCACGGCCGCATCGAGCAGAAAATGCTCGAAGAGCGGCACGATATCTTCGCGGCGCTCGTTGAGCGGCGGCAGCGTGATCGTCACCACGTTCAGCCGATACAGCAAGTCGCGTCGGAACGTGCCATCGGCGACGAGTTCGTTCATGTCGCCCTTCGCCGCCGCGACGACGCGCAGATTCGCGCGCACCGGCTGATTCGAGCCGAGCCGCTCCAGCACGCCGTCCTGCAATACGCGCAGCAGTTTCACTTGCAATGACAGCGGCATGCTCTCGATTTCATCGAGAAAGAGCGTGCCGCCCGACGCATGCTCCAGCTTGCCGATACGCCGCTTCTGCGCGCCCGTAAACGCGCCGGCCTCGTAGCCGAACATCTCCGATTCGAACATCTGCTCCGGCAGCGCGCCGCAATTCACCGCGATGAACGGCTTGTCGCGACGCGGCGACATGTCGTGCAGGCTGCGCGCGATGAGTTCCTTGCCCGCGCCCGTATCGCCGTTGATGAGCACGGAGGCATCCGTCGGCGCGATGTTCGCGATCAGCCGGCGCACCTGCTCGATCGCGAGACTGCGCCCGATGATGCGGCTCTGCCCCGCGCCCGCCAGCTCGCGCCGCAGCGCCTGATTCTCGAGCACGAGCGTGCGGCGCTCCAGCGCGCGGCGCACCGCTTCGATCAGGCGCTCGGACGCGAACGGCTTTTCGATGAAGTCGTAGGCGCCGTCGCGCATCGCCTGCACGGCCATGGAGATGTCGCCGTGGCCGGTGACGAGAATTACCGGCACTTCGGGCGCACGCTCGCGGCATTGCGCGAGCAGATCGAGGCCGCTCGCGCCGGGCAAGCGGATATCGCTCACGATCACGCCGGGGAAACTCGCGTCGATCGCGCGCGCGGCGGATTCGACGCTGCCGTGCCCGATCACGTCGAAGCCCGCGAGTTGCAGGCTCTGCACGCTCGCGCGGCGCACGAGTTCGTCGTCCTCGATGAAGATCACCTGCAAACCGGTGGTCATGTGTTGCTCCAACTGTGTTTTCAAGCGCGCCGCAAAGTCAGCACGAACTCCGCGCCGTGCGAATGATCGGCGTCCGCCTGCGTGCCGCCTTCGGGACCGTCCGCGACGATCGGCGCCTCGCGATTACGCGCGACGAGCGTGCCGCCGTAATCGCGCGCGATCGCCGATGAAATCGCAAGCCCGAGGCCCAGTCCCTGCCCCATTTCCTTCGTCGTGAAGAACGGCTCGAAGAGTTTCGGCAGCGCATCGACGGGAATGCCGGGACCATTGTCGCGCACGATGAGCTCGATCGTATCCGCGTGGCCATTCAGTTCGATGACGATGCGCGGCCTGTCGCACGACGCGACCGCATCGAGCGCGTTGCCGATCAGGTTGATGAGCACCTGCTCCAGCCGCAAGTCCTCGCAACGCACGAAGATCGGCGCGCTGCCTTCGGCGAGTTCCGGCGCGATATCGATGACAACGTTCTTCATGCGCGGACGCAGCATCGAGAACACTTGGCGCAGCGCCCGCGCGACGTCGGCGCGCGCATTCTTCGGCCGCGCCTTCGTGACGAACAACTTCAGCTGATTCGTGATGTTGCCCATGCGCTCGGTCAGCGACGCGATCGCTTCGAGATTCTCGCGCGCCGCCGCCTGATCGCCGCGATCGATCAGCACGCGAGTGTTGTCGGAAAAACTGCGCAACGCGGCGAGCGGCTGATTCAGTTCATGCGTGATGCCCGCCGCCATCTGGCCGAGCGCGGCGAGCTTGCTCGCCTGAATGAGCTCGTCGTGCGCGGCGCGCAGATCCTGTTCGGCGCGCGTGCGCTCGTTCACTTCCTTCGTGAGTTGCGCGTTCGCTTCCGATAAATCCGCCGTGCGCTCCGCGACGCGTTGATTCAATTCGGCATACGCGGTCTGCAACATCTCCCGGCTGCGGATCATCTCGCGCACGCGCGCGCGCCGCATGCGCCAGTAGAACGCGAGCAGGCACAGCGAGACGAATACGAGCGCGGTGACGATGACCGCGATCTGCGCGCCGCTCTCGACGGGATCGAGCGCGGCCATCGTGATCAGTTGCCAGTCGGGTTCGCCGATGGAGCGATGCGTCGCGAGAAACGCCGGCGCATGGTGTCCGTCTCGCCCGCCGCCGCCGACGCGCACGATCTGCGCGCCGCCCTCGAGCGTCTTTACGATAGTCATCGGCAGCGGCGTGATCGCCTGTTGCGCGTATTGGCGCGTCGCATAGACGGACGCCTCGACGTTCTGCGGCAGCGGCCGCACCGTGTGATATTTCCACGCGGGCACGGACGAGAGAAAGATGACGCCGTGATCGTCGGTGACGATGAGCGGCTCGGATGCATCCGCGCCTTGCAGCCATTCGAGATTCAGCTTCACGACCGCGACGCCGATGATCTCTTTCGTGCCCTCGCGATAGACCGGTTGCGAGATGTAGTAGCCGGGCTCGGTCGAGATCGTCCCGATGCCGAAGAAACGGCCGGTGCTGCCCTTCATCGCGTCGATGAAATACGGCCGGAAGTTGTAGTCCACGCCGACGAAACTGTCCGTCGCGTTCCAGTTGCTCGCGGCAACCGCGATGCCGTTTGCGCGGATCAGATACGTGACGGTGGCGTGCGAGCGCGCGTTGAGGTCTTCGAGATAACGGTTCGCGCGCTCGACGTTCGCACGATCCGGATGATCGAGCGCGTCCTGCACGACCGGATGCCGCGACAGCAGATAAGGCAGATATTCGTAGCGGTCGAGCGTGCTCTTGAGCGTGTTCGTCGTGCGATCGACGCGCGCGGCGGCGTTGAGCCTCAACTCGTCGATGCCGCTTTGCCACGCGAGATGCCACGTGAGCGCGCAGCACGCCACGAGCGCGGCGAAAAGCGCGAAGAACACGACGATGCGGCGCGACACGTGAGCAGATTCCCGCGAAAGAGGATCTGCCATTGTGTCATAGGCTTGTGGCGAATCAGGCGCCGGAAACGACTGCGGCGAAGCACTCGCGGACTGAGGCTTCGCCGCTTGCATGATCGCTTCCGGCTTCAGTGCGGATTCAGACCGACTTCGCTTCTTCGGCGTCGGTCACGTCGACATCGCGCGACAACGCCGCCTTCAGCTTGCTGCGATCCAGCTCCTTCTCCCATGCCGACACGACGACCGTCGCCACGCCGTTACCGACGATGTTCGTCAGCGCGCGGCATTCCGACATGAAGCGGTCGATGCCGAGAATCAGCACCATGCCCGCGAGCGGAATCGTCGGCACGACGGCGAGCGTCGCGGCCAGTGTGATGAAGCCTGCGCCGGTCACGCCGGAAGCGCCCTTCGACGTGAGCATCGTCACGGCGAGCAGCGTCAGTTGCTGGCCCCACGAGAGATCGGTGTTGGTCGCCTGCGCGATGAACAGCACGGCCATCGTCATGTAGATGTTGGTGCCGTCGAGGTTGAACGAGTAGCCTGTCGGCACGACGAGACCCACGACCGAACGCGAGCAGCCGAGCTTTTCGAGCTTGAGCATCAGTTGCGGCAGCGCGGCTTCCGACGACGACGTGCCGAGCACGATCAGCATTTCTTCCTTGATGTACGCGATGAACTTCAGGATGTTGAAGCCCACCATGCGCGCGATCGCACCGAGCACCACGACGACGAAGACGATCGACGTCAGATAGAACGTGCCGATGAGCTTGAGCATCGGCAGCAGCGAACCGATGCCGTACTTGCCGATGGTAAACGCCATCGCGCCGAACGCACCGATCGGCGCGAGCTTCGTGATGATGCCGACCATGCCGAACAGGATGCTCGACAGACCTTCGATGAACGTCGTCACGACCTTGCCGCGCTCGCCGATATGCGCGAGCACCGCGCCGAACAGGAGCGCGATCAGCAGGATCTGGAGGATTTCGCCCTGCGCGAACGCCGACACCAGCGTGTCCGGGATGATGTGCAGGAAGAAATCGACCGTGCTCTGGCCGTGCGCCTTCGTCGCGAAGGAATCGACGGCCTTGTGGTCGAGCGTCGAAGGATCGACGTTGAAGCCGACGCCCGGCCGCAGGAGGTGCGTCGCGGCGAGACCGAGGATCAGCGCGAACGTCGACACGACTTCGAAGTACAGCAGCGCCTTGCCGCCGACGCGGCCGACCTTCTTCATGTCTTCCATGCCGGCGATGCCGGTCACGACGGTACAGAAGATGATCGGGCCGATGACCATCTTGATGAGTTTGATGAACCCGTCGCCGAGCGGCTTCATGTCGGTGGCGAGCGAGGGATAGAAGTGCCCGAGCGCGATGCCGATGATGATCGCGACGATCACCTGCACGTACAGGACTTTATGGATGGGTTTTCTCACGATGTTTCCAGGCGATAACAAGCAGTTGGCGGAAGTACGGCCAGCGGCGAGCGTTGACGCGGGGCGGGCGTGTGTGGGCACGTCTGAACGCGTCGATGGGCGATAGCCGCTTCGTCGACGGATCAGGGACGTTTGGATGCGAGAGGGGTCATCGGCTTGTCTCCTTGACTTTTATGGGCGGCTCATGGGCCGTGCCGTTTATATCGCAAGGGCAATGCCAGGTTTAAGTTTCGCTTAAGCCGATGATTCTACGGGAGTTTTCTGAGCGGCTGGCGGCTTCGAATCCGGGATTCCGGAAATCCGGAATGCGGGCGTCCGGGGTTCTGGACGGTTAGCGCCTCGATTACGAGAAACAAAAAACCCACCGTCTCCGGTGGGCTTTCTCTCAGCGGAAGGGCGAAACCGGCGTCAAACCACGCCCGCCCCATGCGCCTGCACATCCGCGTGATAGCTCGAACGCACCATCGCGCCGACCGCCGCGTGCGTGAAGCCCATCTTGTACGCCTCTTCCTCGTACATCTTGAAGGTATCCGGATGCACGTACGCCCGCACCGGCAGATGATGCTCCGAAGGCTGCAGATACTGCCCGATCGTCAGCATGTCGACGTCGTGGGCGCGCAGGTCGCGCATCACCTGCAGAATTTCCTCTTCCGTTTCACCGAGACCCACCATCAGGCCCGATTTCGTCGCGACTTCCGGATGCAGCGCCTTGAAGTCCTTCAGCAACTTCAGCGAATGGTGATAATCCGAACCCGGGCGCGCTTCCTTGTAGAGACGCGGCACCGTTTCGAGGTTGTGGTTCATCACATCGGGCGGCGCGGCGGTCAGAATGCCGATCGCGCGATCCAGACGCCCGCGGAAGTCCGGCGTCAGAATTTCGATGCGCGTTTCCGGCGAATGCTCGCGAACCTGCCTGATGCACTCGACGAAGTGCGCGGCGCCGCCATCGCGCAGATCGTCGCGATCGACGGACGTGATCACCACGTATTTCAGCTTCAGCGCGCCGATGGTGCGCGCGAGATTCAGCGGCTCGTCGGCGTCCAGCGGATCGGGGCGGCCGTGTCCGACATCGCAGAACGGGCAGCGGCGCGTGCACTTGTCGCCCATGATCATGAACGTCGCGGTGCCCTTGCCGAAGCATTCGCCGATGTTCGGGCAGCTCGCTTCCTCGCAAACCGTATGAAGACTGTGCTCGCGCAGGATCTTCTTGATCTCGTTGAAGCGCGAGTTGCCTGTCGCGGTGCGTACGCGAATCCACTCTGGCTTCTTCAGCTTCTCGATCGGAATGACCTTGATCGGAATGCGCGATGTCTTCGCCTGTGCCTTCTGCTTTGCAGTGGCGTCGTAAGCGGTGGGCGACGAAGCAGAAGCGGCGGTGTCGCCAGCCAGGTTTGCGGTTGCGTCAGTCATTCGGTCGATCCGGTTGTTGCAGCGGCAATTGCGGGGAGGCCGCCGATTTGAAGTGCCAGCCGTTCGGCCAGCACGAGAGCTACGTCGCGCCAGTCGGCCGCGACGCCGAGCGTCGCCATGTCGACCGTTTCGAGCCCCGCGTAGCCGCACGGGTTGATTGCGAGGAACGGCTGCAGGTCCATTCGCACATTGAGGCTCACGCCGTGATAACTGCAGCCGTTGCGAATCTTGAGTCCGAGCGCGGCGATCTTCGCGCCTTCATGCGCCTGCGTACGATCGTTCGCGCCTTGAGGATGCCGCGCCACGTAAATGCCCGGCGCGCCGGCCTTGCGGTCGGTCGCGAGATTATACGTCGCGAGGGTTTCGATCACGGCCTCTTCGATGCGCCGCACTAGCTCGCGCACCATGAGCTTGCGGCGGCGCAGGTCGATCAGCAGATAAGCGACGATCTGCCCCGGCCCGTGATACGTGATCTGTCCGCCCCGATCCACCTTGACGAGCGGAATGCCGCTTTCGGCGAGCAGCAGATGCGCCGGATCGCCCGCGAGACCGAGCGTGAAGACGGGCGGATGCTCGACGAGCCAGATTTCGTCCTGTGTTTCGGGCGTGCGGGCGTCGGTGAAGGCGCGCATCGCGTCGAAGCTCTGGCTGTACGGTTCGAGACCGCGCCAGCGCAACGCGACCGGAAAGTCACCGGAACTGAGCACGGTGGCGGGCGCGTCGTGGATTGCTTGTGGGATGGCGAGCGGTGTAGCGAACATGGTGCCGGTAGTTTACCGAAATAGCCCCATGCCCGCCGATGGTGAATTTGCATGCCTTCGATGGCAAATGCGAATACTTGGGGTCAGACGGTTCTCCATCCGGAGCGCAACCGCTGCGCGAGACGCTCGATGCGCGTCGAAACCCAGTGCATCGCGCGTTCGTCGCAGCGCGGCAGGATCGTGAAGACGACATAGGCCGGACGGTCGCCCTCGACGGAAAGCCAGAGCCGCTCGCGCTCGCGCAGCTTGAGATTGTCGCCGGGCACGAGCCAGTAATCCTCGATGTCGTTGCTTCGCGTCGCCCAGACGGGACTGCCGTGGACCATGAGACGCGTGCCGCGCGCAATTCTCATCGGCACGGTTTCGCCGGGCTTGATTTCGAAGGTGACGCTTGTTGATATTTCTCGCATGATCCACTCCGCCAAGGGAACGTTTCGATGACTACAATCCTAGGCGTGACAAGGCATCAGGCAAAACGATCAATTTTCACTGCTATGTGAGCTGTATTGACAACGACACCGCCGACAATCCATATGGACCTCCGCCAGCTTCCCGCCCTGAACGCGCTGCGCGCCTTCGAAGCCGCCGCCCGTCACGAGAGCTTTTCCCGCGCCGCCGACGAGCTTTTCGTCACGCACGGCGCGGTCAGTCATCAGATTCGCGCGCTGGAGTCGGAGCTCGGCGTGTCGCTGTTCGCGCGCGACGGCAAACGCGTGCGTCTCACCGATCGCGCCCGGCAGTACGCGGCGGAAGTGCGCTCGGCGCTCGTCGCGCTGGCGGAATCGACGCGCCGCATCCGCTCCGGCGATCGCGACCGGCGGCTGATCGTATCGACGATTCCGTCGTTTTCCGCCCGCTGGCTGACGCCGCGCGTCGGCAGATTCATCGAGCAGCATCCGGATATCGATCTCGAACTGCTGACGACGGCCTCGCTCATCGATTTCAACCGCGACGACGCGGACGTGGCGCTGCGTTTCGGCTACGGCAAGTACGCGGGTCTGCACACCGAGGAATTGCTCGACGAGGTTTTTTTCCCGGCGTGCTCACCGAACTTTCGCGGCGGCGCGCTGCCCCGCGTGCCGCGCGATCTGGAAAAGCTGCCGCTTCTGCGCTCGGACGACGAGCTCTGGCGTCCGTGGTTCGACGCCGCGGGACTCACCGATCTGCCCGAACCGAAGCGCGGCGTCCTGTATGAGGATTCGTCGAATTTGCTGCAGGCGGCGATCGACGGTCAGGGCATCGCGCTCGTGCGCCGCTCGCTCGCGATGCAGGAAATCATCGCGGGACGGCTCGTGCGGCTTTTCAATGTCGAAGGGCCGAGTCCGTGGAAGTATTACTTCGTGTGCCCGACCGCGCTGCTTCAGACGAAGCGCGTCCACGCGTTCAGGGAGTGGGTTTTCGAGGAAGCGGAGCAGTTCAGGCTGCTCTACGAGCGCACGCCGGCGGTGTGCGATGCGCCCGCGGGCAAGATCAAAGCACTACCTTGACCATCGGATGGCTGGTGAGCGCGCGATAGATATCGTCGAGATGCGCGCGATTCTGCGCGCGCACGGTGCAGGTGAGACCGGTGTAGTTGCCGCCCGAAGACGGGCGCGACTCCACACGCGACGCGTCGAAATCCTTGTCGAAAGCCTTGAGCACATCGACGATCGTGTCGTGGAATTCCGGATGCGTCTTGCCCATCACCTTGATCGGGAAATCGCAGGGAAAATCGAACAGCTCGTCGGCGCTGTGCTTGGCGCTGTCGGTCGGATCGGTGGCTTGTGGCTTGTCAGTCATGACTTTCTCCTTCACTTGCCGCGCTTGGCCTCTTCGGCGAACTCGCGCGCTTTGGCCCGCTGGTAGGCGTCGTACAGTGCAGCATAGACCGGTCCGGGGCGGCCGTCGCCGACGCTCTTGCCGTCGAGCGTCGTGACCGGCATGACTTCTTTCGTCGCCGAGCTGATCATGACTTCGTCCGCCGAACGCAATTCTGCTTCGGTGATGTCGCGCTCCTCGAACGCGATACCCGCCTCGCGCGCCAGTTCCTCGATGAGCCCGTAGCGGATGCCTTCGAGAATGCGCGGTCCGCGCGGCGCGCCCAGCAGCGTGCCGCCCTTCACGATCCACACATTTGAGGACGAACCCTCGGTAAGCAAGCCGTCGCGCAACTGAATGGTTTCGAGCGCGTCGTTTTCGGCGGCGTGCTGCGCCATCAGCACGTTGCCGAGCAACGACACCGATTTGATGTCGCAATGCAGCCAGCGTTTGTCTTCGGCGGTGACGGCGACGGCGCCGCGCGCGCGATCCGCCGCGCTCGGGAACACGAGCTGGCCGAGCATGACGAACACGGTCGGCACGATTCCCGCCGGGAACGCGTGCCCGCGCCGTTTGGCGACGCCGCGCGTCACCTGGATGTAGACGAGCGCATCGCCCGCGCCGGCGTTCTCCGCGATGACGCGATCGATCAGCGCGCGCCAGCCGGCGTCATCGAACGGATTGCCGATGCGAATCTTGCCGAGACTGCGATCGAGCCGCGCGAGATGCTGCTTCAGGCGGAACGGCAGACGCGCGCCGTCGGCTTGCGCGTAGAGCGGCACGACTTCGTACACGCCGTCGCCGAAGATGAAACCGCGATCGAGCACGGGAATGCGCGCTTCGGAAAGCGGTCCCCACTCGCCGTTCAGATAGACCGTCGGATCGAATGCTTCGGCTTGGCTCATCACAGGCTCCTTACTTACGCTTTTGCCACCAGAGCAGCGCCGAATCCCACAGGCGGCCGAAGATGCCCGCTTCCGGCACATCCTGCAACGCGACGAGCGGGAACTGCGCGACTTCCTTGCCATCGGCCATCATCTTGACGCTGCCGATCTGCTGGCCCTTCTTGATCGGCGCGACGATCAGATTGTCGTGCGTGACCGTCGGCTTGACCTTCTCGCCCAGGCCCTTCGGCACGGTGATGTACTGATCCGTCGTGACGCCCGCCTGCACGTTGTCGGCCGCGCCCTTGTACACGCGCGGCGAATCGATCACCTGATTCGCCTTGTACAGACGCAGCGCGTCGTACGCGGTGTAGCCGTAGTTCAGCATCTTCAGGCTGTCCTGCACGCGGTTGTGTTCTTTCGGCTCGCCCATCATCACGGCGACGAGGCGGCGGCTCGCGTCGGGCACGCCGACGAGCGAACGCTTCGCGGTCGCGATCAGGCAGTAGCCGGCGGCCTTCGTGTGGCCGGTCTTGAGGCCGTCGACGGTCGGATCGAGCCACAGCAGGCGATTGCGGTTCGGCTGCTTGATCTTGTTGTACGTGAAGTCCTTCACCGAGAAGATGCTGTAGTACTCGGGGAAGTCGCGGATCAGGCGCGTCGACAGCACGGCGAGATCGCCCGCGGTCGTGTAGTGCTGCGGATCGGGCATGCCGTTCACATCGGCGAAATTCGTGTGCGTCATGCCGATGCGCTTCGCCGCCGCGTTCATCAGCGTGACGAAGTTGCCTTCGCTGCCGCCGACGAGTTCCGCGAGCGCGATGGCCGCGTCGTTGCCCGACTGCACGATCATGCCGTACACGAGATCGTGCACGGTGACGGGCTTGTTCGCCTCGATGAACATGCGCGACTCGTCGGTGCGCACGCGGCGCACGGCCTCGCTCGGCATGACGGTCTGATCCATGTTGATCTTCTTCGACTTCAACGCATCGAAGACGAGATACGCGGTCATCAGCTTGGTGAGCGATGCCGGCTCGACGCGCTCATCGGGATTGCCCGAGGCGAGCACCTGATTGCTGGTGGCGTCGACGAGCACCCACGAACGGGCCGTCACGTCGGGCGGCGGAACCTGGGCGAAAGCGCTCGCCGCCGCCAGCACGGCGGGCAGAACGAAAACGGCTTTTGCGGAAACGGAAACGGAAGGAAAAGACAGGCCGGAAGGGACAAAGCGCATAGGATCGATCGGCGGAAAAAGCACGCTGCGACGATGACGATCGAGGATCGGATGATCGGCGAAGCACGGGTTGAACAGGCTGACCGTCGCTGTCGGTCGGGCATTTCGCCAGGACAGCGGCACGCGCGGCGCCGCGGCGAAAAGCGCTCGTTCGACAGACGGACGCAAAAACGGTTCTCAGAAGCCGGGGTTTCGACGGCCGCGATACGTCGAATGCAACGTCGCGCGGCCGGAATCCGTGAAAAAATTCTGCGCCATTATACGCGCGGGCCGCTTCCGTTTTCCTTGGAATCTGCGCGGTTGCCGCTCGTTTTAACGTTTTTCAGGCTGCGCTTAGCCGCTTTTGGCGATCGATGACGAGCGATGCGCTCAACGCCACGCGTCGACGATCACGCGCTTCAGGATATGCAGCTTGCGATGGAAGAAATGCTCGCCGCCCGGAATCACGACGACGGGCAGTTCCTGCGGCCGCGCCCAGTCGTAGACGGATTGAATCGGCACGGTGTCGTCGACTTCGCCGTGGATCACGAGCGTCGTGTCGGGCACGGGCGCGACTTCCCAGCGGCTCGCCGCCGTGCCGACGAACACCATGCGCTCGATGTTCTTGCCGGCATCACGCATGCGCTTCGCGACGTGCGACAGCACGAAGGTGCCGAACGAAAAGCCCGCGAGCACGATCGGCACGTCCGCCTGACCCGGCTGCGCGCGCATGTGACCGATCAGCGCGAGCAGATCGTCCTGTTCGCCGATGCCGTTGTCATGCTCGCCGCCCGTCTGTCCGACGCCGCGAAAGTTCGAACGATACGTCGTGTAGCCGAGCTGGACGAACGTGCGCGCGAGCGTCTGCGCGACCTTGTTGTCCATCGTGCCGCCGAAAAGCGGATGCGGATGCGCGACGAGCGCGATGCCGCGCGGCGCGCTGTCGGTCTTGTCGAGCGCGCATTCGATCTTGCCGACCGGACCGTCGATGAGAAACTTTTCGGTTTGCGCGTTCATGCGGGTTGATCGATCAGAAGACGTTCGACGATTTTGCCGTTGGCGAGATGCGAATCGACGATCTCGTCGATGTCGGTTTCATCGACATACGTGTACCAGGTGCCTTCCGGATACACGACCACGACCGGCCCGAGTTCGCAGCGGTCGAGGCAGCCGGCCTTGTTGATCCGCACGTTGCCTTCGCCCGCGAGACCCAGTTTTTTCACGCGCTTTTTAGCGTATTCCTGCATGGCCTGCGCGTTGCAGTTCGCGCAGCTCGGACGCGCCGCATCGGCTTCGCGCTGGTTCAGGCAGAAGAACACGTGGTACTTGTAGAAGGAATCCATGAGCGGGTGCGATGAGAGTGTCGGTCGATTATAGCCAGCGATGTTCGTGCCCGCCGTATCAGGCCGAGCGCCCCGCCTTGCGCGCGCGCCGCCGCGCGAGCCACGCGCGCTCCGCCGCCGAAGCGAGCCAGCCGAGCGCCGCGTACGGCCACACCCACGCGAGCCAGTGCGCAAGCCCGTTGAAATGCAGATAGCGGCCCTGCCGCCAGTCGGCGAGCACGATGTCGAAATACGGATTCACCGGCAGCAGATTGATGAGCGCGAGCGAGATCACGAGCGCCCCGCCCGCGAGCGCCGCGCGCAAGCCGCGCGGCAACGCGACCGACAGCACGCCCGCGATCGTCGCGATGGCGATGCCTTCCAGCGCGCCGTCCGTCGCCCAGTCGAAGGTCAGGCCCGCGCGCGATTGCAGAAAGCTTGCGCCCGCTTTCGCGAAGATCGTCATCGCGATCAGGCCGAGCATCAGGCGGATGCGTGGCGCGCGCTGCCGCGTGAGCAGCGTCGCGAGCACGAGCGCGGCGAACAGGCTCGTCGATGTGATCAGCGCTTCCCAGGCGTCGTCCGGCAGAAGCGCGCCGAGCCGGTCCGGCCAGCTTTCGATGTCCCACGCGGCGGGCGTCCACGCGAGAATCGCGTCCTGCATCGCCGGGTCGAGCTCGTCCCACAGCACGCGCGGAAGATCGCCGCCGCCGAAGAGATACGGCGCGGGGAACATCGCCGCGAACGGCCAGAGCGCCGTCAGCCCGAGCACATACGCCGCGTCGCGCTCGAACCACGTAAAGCGGATGCGCCGCAACAGGCCGCGATCGAGCAGCGCGCTCGTCGCGGGCGCGATCAGCATGCCGCCGACGAGCGCGCCGAACGCGTTCGCGGCGAGATCGAGGTTCGAGGCGACGCGCGTCGGCAGATACGTCTGGATCGCTTCCATCGCGCCGGAGAGCAGCGCGCCGCCGATGAGCGCCGCGCCGACCGCGAATGTGCCGCGCAGACGCGGATAGAGCGCGAGCACGATCAGCGCGCCGAGCGGCATGTAGCCGAGCACGTTGGTCACGACATCGAAAACGGTCAGATATTGCGGCAGCGGATCGGTGAGATACGCGAACGGGCTCAATCCGAGCGAGCGCCAGCCGGAAAACGGATAAAGCGAACCGTAGACGACGAGCGCCGCATACGCGGCGAGCGCCTGCCGGGAGAACGCCGACGGGCGACGCTGCCATTGCTTGATCGTCATGAGCCGCCCGGACGCTTCGATGCTGGGCGGAAGATCATCGTGACGCGGAGAGCGGCTGCGCGGCGAGCCACGCGGAAAGTTGCGCGATCACATCGTCCGATGCAGCCGCGAGCGCCCGCGCGCCGCCGGGGGCATCGGCGCTCGGCGCGGGCGCGCTCGCGGCGAAGCTGCGCTGGCCGACGACGCGGCCTTGCTGCGTGAGCGTCGCGCGCACCGACACGAGGCCGCGGCTTTGCTCGGGCGCATCGAAGACCTGTTCGAAGCTCGTCAGCTCGACTTCGAGCAGCGGCACGGCGCGCACCGGATCGGCGCCCGACAGAACCGGGCCGCGCGCCGCGAGCGCATCGCGCAGGCGTTGCGTCAGCAACTGCGCGGGCGGCATCGTCCAGTGGCTGTTCGAATAGTTGCCGGTGCGCTGTGCATCGACATAGCTCAGCCGATACGCGAACGAATCGGTTTCGAGACTGCGCGGCGCGCCCACCGCGAGCACTTTGACCGGCGGCATCGGCGCGGCGCTGGCGCTTGCGTTGGCAGCCGGTATCGCGCCGAGGTCGTAATGCGCGTTCGGCATCGCGGTCGACGTCGATCCGCAACCTGCGAGCAACGCGGCGCAGCCGAGCGCGAATGCCGCGACCGCTCCTTTCATGTCGATGTCCGTCATATCTTTTCCCCGATCAATGCGCCGCTTTCGCCGGCCACGCGAAGCCCGGCTCGCCCGGTCCCGGCTCCTTCTGCGGCGCGCCGAAGAGCACGCTGCGCGGATTGGTGCTGAACGCGTCGGCGGCGCGATCGACGGAACGCGCCGCCGCGCTCACGTCGTCGCTGAACGAATAGAAGCGCGGCAACGCCTCGAAACCGACGCGCGCCGTGATGAAACGCAGCGATTCGTTCATGTCCGCGAGCGCCGCGCCCGCGTCTTCGGCGGCCTTGCCCGCCTTGTTCAAGTTGGACACGAGCGGGCCGTCCGGACGATTCAGGTTCTGCACGAGCTGATGCGTCGAGGCGAGCGTCGTGTTGATCTGCCTGAGCGTCTGCGGCAACTGCGCCGTCGCGGGCTGCACCTGGCTCGCGAGCGTCGCGATGCCGTCGGCGGCGGTTTGCAGGCTCTTCGTCGTCGCCATGAGCTGATTGCGCACGTCGTCGGAGAGGAACTTGTCGGCGTCGTCGGAAAGGCGCTCGAACTTCTTCAGGATGATGTCGCCGCGCTGCTGCAACTGCTCGAAGAGACCGGGACGCATCGGTACTTCGGCGACGTGCTGCGGCGACGAAGCCAGCGCGGCCGTATCGGTGCCGGTGTCGTCGAGCTGCACGAACGCGATGCCCGTCACGCCCTGAAAGCCGAGCGTCGCGTACGTGGAATGCGTCATCGGCGCGTTCTTGTCGACGACAATGCGGATGCGGATCTGCCCCGGATGCGACTTGTCGAAGCTGATCGATTGCACCTTGCCGACGCCCAGGCCGCGATAGCGCACGGCCGCGTCCGTGAAGAGGCCGGTCACGTTGGTGCGCGCGATCAGATCGTACGGCACGCGCACGGTGCGATCGACGTTGAAGAAGAACACGGCGAACGCGATGGCCAGCACGAGCACGATCGTGAAAAGCCCGGTCCAGAACGCGTGTGATTTGTTTTCCATCGGCAGGTTCCTTTGGCGCTCGCTTCGCGCTTACTTGTTCACGGCGATCGGCGCATCTTCGAGCGCGGCCGGCGGCAGCTTCGCGCGGCGCTCGGACGGCAATGCCTGCAACGCGCGGCGGCCGCGTCGCCCCAGAAAGTACTCGCGGATGAACGGATGATCCACCGCGCACGCCTCTTCCACCGGCGCCGCGACGAGCACGCGATGATCCGCCAGCACCGCGACGCGCGTGGACAGCGCGACCATGGTGTCGAGATCGTGCGTGACCATCACGACCGTCAGACCGAGCGCGCGATGCAGCGTCGCGATCAGATCGACGAATTCGTCCGATGCCTTCGGATCCAGCCCGGCCGTGGGTTCGTCGAGGAACAGCAGTTCGGGCTCGAGCGCGATCGCCCGCGCGATGCCGACGCGCTTCACCATTCCGCCCGACAACGCGGACGGCATCTTGCTCGCGTGCTTGCACGACAGGCCGACCATTTCGAGCTTCAGCATCACGAATTCGCGGATCAGGTCCTCGGGAATCTTGCCGAGTTCGCGAAACGGCTGCGCGATGTTGTCATATACCGTCAGCGACGAAAACAGCGCGCCTTGCTGAAACATCATGCCGGAGCGCGTGCGCAGCATCTTCGCGGTTTCGTCGTCCATTTGCGCCCATTCCTCGCCGAGCACGCGAATGGTGCCCGATGTCGGCGACTCGAGGCCGAGAATCTGCCGCACGAGCGTGGTCTTGCCCGAGCCCGAACCGCCGAGCAACGCGACGATCTCGCCGCGCCGCACATCCAGATTCAGATGCTCGTGAATCACCGTGCGCCCGTAGCGCTTGGTGAGATCGCGCACTTCGATCACCGGTTCCGCGATGACGGGCGGCGGCTGATGACGAACGGCGGTGGCGAGCGTGGTCGACATGGCGGTCAGAGTCCGACGTTCTGGAACAGGATCGCGAAGACGGCGTCCGCGAGAATCACGATGGTGATCGACGTCACCACGGACGTCGTCGTGCCTTCGCCGAGACTCTGCGAATTCGCCTTGATGCGAAAGCCGAAGTGACACGCGGCGAGCGCAATCAGCATGCCGAACACGACGCCCTTGCCGAGCCCGATCCACAGATTCGCGATCGGCACGACCGACGGCAGCGAGCGAATGAAGAAGTTCATGTCGATGGACAGCACGAGCTTCGCCGCGAGCGCGCCGCCCGTCAGCGCGATGATGTTGGTCCACATGACGAGCAGCGGCATTGCGATGCCGAGCGCGATCACGCGCGGCAGCACGAGGCGCAGGCTATGCGGAATGCCCATGACCTGCATCGCGTCGAGTTCTTCGGTGACGCGCATCACGCCGATCTGCGCGGTGATCGCCGAACCCGAGCGGCCCGCGACGAGAATCGCGGAAAGCACCGGCCCGAGCTCGCGGATCACGGAAAGCCCGAGAATATTGACGATGTACTGGTTCGCCCCGAACGCCTGCAACTGCTGCGCGGACAAGTAGCTCAACACGATGCCGATCAGGAACGCGACGAGCGCGGTGATCGCGAGCGCCTGCGCGCCGGCGCTGTAGATGTTCGCGGAGATTTCCGTCCACGGAATGCGCTGCGGGCGCCGCACCAGCCCGATAAGATCGAGCACGAAGGCGCCGAACATCGCGAGGCCGCCGTACAGGTGATCGAAGAAACCGAAGATGAGCTGGCCGAGCCGCGTGACCGGATCGACGCGATCGACGGCTTCGGGTTCCTCGCGTTCGGCGTCGAGCAGCGCGACGCGCTCGAAGATTTCGCGCTGCGTGTCGGACAGCGCGATGGTCGCGGGCATCTTGCGTCCCCACACGCGCCAGAGCGCCTGGCCGCCGACGTGATCGAGCCGCTCGACGGAAAGCAGATCCCACTGGCTGATCGCCTCGCGCCCGATGGCGCGCAGACGCCGCGTGACGCCGCTCTTCGCGCGATCGCGAGCGAGCGCGAGCGCGGTCCACTGGCCCGATAGCCGGACCACCTTGCCCTGCAGACCGGCTTCCACTCTTAGGCGCGGCGGCGTGTCGAAGTCCAAGGATCGATGGCGCGATGAGACGCGGTTAAAGGGGAGAGGACATTGTAGCGAAGAGTGTCGGGGGGACGCGGGGATGGTGGCAGGCGGGTTTCGGCTGGAAGGCGCAAGGATCGGAATTTCCGTGTTGCGGTGCACTTGAGTCGCTGACCTATCATGGTTTCGACAACTCTGGTGCAACCGCAATGGACAAACGACTCGACCCGCTTATCTCCGAATTCGATTCGCTCGAAGAGGCTGAACTGCACGACGCCTGGTTCCGCGCGGAGGTAGAAGCGTCACTTGCGGACCCGGAACCGTCGATTCCCAACGATCAAGTATTCGCGGAAATGGATGCGCTCGTGGCGGCCAAGCGAAAGGCACGGAATGCTCGTTGATTGGCGGCCGCGCGCACGGAGACAACTCAGGGAAATCTACGAATACATTGAAGAGCGTGATCCGCAGGCGGCCGACAATCTACTTTCGATGAACAGGGAAGCAGTCCGGACGTTAGCGGATGTTCCATACATCTATCGTCACGGAAGGGTCTCGAATACCAGAGAGATGGTGGTTCATCCGAATTACCTGGTGGTTTACCGTGCGACGGACCGCGTCACCGTACTGGACTCGCTGCATGCACGGCGGCGGTATCCGAGCGACAAGACGCGCTGAAGCGGAGTTTCACGGGCTTCCAACACGCATCCCACGGCTACAATACCCGCCATGACCCCCTCTCCTATCGCTCCCTTCGCCCCCGACGCGCCTTGGCGCATCGACCGCTCGCGGCTTGCGACGCTTGCCGAGCGGCCCGCTCGCGACTGGACCATCGACATCGTCGACGAGACGGGCTCCACCAACGCCGACGTTTTGGAGCAGTTGCGCGCCTCGCGACGCGACGGCACGCCTGCACCCGTCGTCCGCGTCGCGTACTCGCAATCCGCCGGTCGCGGGCGGCGCGGGCGCGCGTGGCTCGCCGAACCGGGCAATGCGCTGCTGATGTCGGTCGGCTGCGTGCTGCGGCGGCCGATCGAAGGGCTGTCGGGTCTGAGTCTCGCCATCGGCACCGCCGTCCTCGATGCGCTCGCGCGTCTGCCGCTCACGCCATCCGCGCGTCCTGCGCTGAAATGGCCGAACGACGTCCTGCTCGACGACGGCAAGCTCGCCGGAATTCTCATCGAAACCGCGTGGAACACGCCTGACGCGACCGCGGTCGTGATCGGCATCGGCATGAATCTGCACGGCGCGGAACAACTCGCCGCGCAGGTCGACGAAGCCAACCGGCTCGCCGCGCAATCCGCGCCCGGCGCCGCGCCGGCAGCGCTCGCGCGGGCGTGGCCCGACGCCAATCTCACCGACACTCTCGCCGCGCTCCTCAACGCGCTCGACGCAGCGCTGCCGCGCTTCGAAGCCGAGGGCTTCAGGCCGTTCCGCCAGCGCTGGCTCGACGCCCACGCGTGGGCCGGACGTGAAGTCGCGCTGATCGACCAGGGCATGGAAGTGACGCGCGGCATCGCATCGGGCGTCGACGAGGGCGGCCAGTTGCTGATCGACGCGCCCGAAGGCCCGCGCGCCGTCACGACCGGCGAACTCACGCTGCGCCTTGCGAAGGAACGTCCGTGAACGCGTCGGGAACCGAGGCGCCGTATCTGCTCATCGATGCGGGTAACAGCCGCATCAAATGGTCGCTCGTCGATGAAGCCGGCGCGTCGCTCGCGAACGGCGCATTCGAGCACGCGCATCACTCGACCGTCGCCGACGACGCCGCGCTCGACGATTGGTCCGAACTTCCCGCGCCGGCGAGCGCGTGGATTTCGAACGTCGCGGGCATGCCGGTACAGAACCGCATCCAGCGCCTGCTCGACGCGCGCTGGCCGACGCTGCCGCGCACCGTGGTCCGCGCGCGCGCCGAGCAGTGCGGCGTCATCAACACCTATGCCGATCCGGCCCGACTCGGCAGCGACCGCTGGGCCGGCATGATCGCAGCGCGCGCGGCGTATCCGGGCGAGCATCTGCTGGTCGCGACCTTCGGCACGGCGACGACGCTCGAAGCACTGCGCGCCGACGGCGTGTTCACCGGCGGCCTCATCGCGCCCGGCTGGTCGCTGATGATGGAATCGCTCGGCAGCCATACGGCACAATTGCCGACGCTCGACGCGGCATCGGCGCGTGAGGCGCTGAGTCAGACGCGCAGTCTTTTCGCCACCGACACCGCCGCCGCGCTATCCGCCGGATGCCTGCTCGCGCAGGCGAGCCTGATTGAGCGTGCGTGGCGCGACCTCAAGGCCGACTGGCGCGCCGACGTCCGGCTCGTGCTGGGCGGCGGCGCGGCAAATGAAATCGCGGGCGCGCTCGACGTGCCGCACACCCGACACGATTCCCTCGTGCTGTCCGGCCTCGCGCTCATCGCGCGCGACGCGACGGCGCGCCACTCATCCTGACTTTTCTGATTTGATTGACGGACGGAGCCCAAGAATGCTGCGCTGGCTGATCGCCCTTCTGATTCTCGCCAACTTGCTGATGTTCGCGGTCATGCGCGGCATGTTCGGCCCGCTTCCCGCGGCCGGCGTGCGCGAACCGCATCACTTATTGCAGCAGGTTCATCCCGAGGCGCTCGCGACGCGCCCGCTGAGTCCCGAAGAAGCGTTCGATCAGCCGCGCGTCGGCGGACCGGCGCCTGCCGCCAACGTGCAGACCGCGCCGCTCGGGCAGTGATCGCGCGCGTGCGAATCAGCTCTGCGCGCGGACTTTCTTGAGGAGCGCGGTCGTCGATCGATCGTGCTCGAACGCGATGGCGAGCGCCTTGCCGCCCCAGCCGCGCACGAGTGCCGATTCGGCCAGCTTGTCCATGTCGTAGTCGCCGCCCTTCACGAGCACGTCGGGGTGCACGGCTTCGATCAATTGCAGCGGCGTCGTTTCCTCGAACTTCACGACCCAGTCGACGCTCTCCAGCGCGGCGAGCAGCGCCATGCGGTCATCTTCCCGATTGATCGGGCGATCGTCGCCCTTGCCTAGCGCGCGTACCGACGCATCGCTGTTCACGCCGACGATGAGCGTCGCGCCGAGCGCTTTCGCATCGGCGAGATAGGTCACGTGGCCGCGATGAAGGATGTCGAAGACGCCGTTGGTGAAAACGACGGGACCGGCGAGCGTCGGACGGCGCGCGGCGAGCGCTTCGCGCGTGATGATCTTGCGTTCGAAAATAGCGGGCATGACGGCGCTCGTTGCGATGTGCTGAAAGCGCGCATTGTGCCACGGCGCTTCGCACGGGAAAAATGCAAAACGGCTCGCCGGTGCTGACCGGCGAGCCGTCCGTTCATCGAAGCCGAAACTCAGGCCGGCTGTTCAGCCCCGCCGCCCGGCGCGGCCTGCAGGCGCTGCGTCACTTCCTTGCGATAGCGATTCAGTTCCTGCGCGGTCACGAACGAACGCTCGAACAGAATCGACAGGTTGTGCAGAATGCGCTCGACGACCTTCTTCTCCCAACTGTCGTCGAAGCGGATCTGGTCGTCCAGCCAGCGCTCGAGCCATTCGGGATCGGGCAAACGCGACTGCACGGTGTCGCGCGGGAAGAGCGCCTGATTCACATGCAGGTTGGTCGGATGCAGCGGCTTTTCCGTACGGCGCGCGGACGCCATGAGCACGCCGATCTTCGCGAACGCCGCACGCGCGGTGTCGCCGGCGTTGACGAGCGCCTTCTTCATGTAACGCAGATACGCGCCGCCGTGACGGGCTTCGTCGCGCGAAATGGTTTCATAAATGTGCTTGATGACGGGTTCCGTGTGCCACTCGGCCGCGCGGCGATACCAGTGATTCAGGCGGATTTCGCCGCAGAAATGCAGCATCAGCGTTTCGAGCGGCGGCGCCGGATCGAACTCGAAGCGCACCGCGTGCAGCTCTTCTTCGCTCGGCACCATGTCGGGCTTGAAGCGCCGCAGATACTCCATCAGCACCAGCGAATGCTTCTGCTCCTCGAAAAACCACACGCTCATGAACGCGGAGAAATCGCTGTCGTGGTGGTTGTCACGCAGGAACATTTCGGTTGCGGGAAGAGCGGACCATTCGGTGATCGCGTTCATCTTGATGGTTTTGGCCTGCTCGTCGGTGAGCAGGGAAGCATCGAATTTGTCCCAGGGAATGTCCTTCTCCATATCCCAGCGGACGGATTCCAGCGATTTATAAAGTTCCGGATAAAGCATGGTGTTCATAGTCCACCCCTGATGCCACTTATGCGACGTTATATCTGTATTGACTTTCGGCCGGAACGTGCAGACATGCCTTGCACGCGAGCAGCCAAGCTTTCAATTTTACGCGGGATTCGGTCGGCCGAAGACGAAATGCGACAACGAAGCGCGACATTTGGCGCTGCGGCAACGCGTCGCGTCCCGCGTAAACACTGCACTCCCCGTGCAAATGTTGCTGTTGTGCGTCTTGTTCTACCGTGGGTGAGGAGCGAAACCTGTGCCTGAGGTATGTTCAAGTGGCGCCGAACTGCCGCCGGAACCGCGCCGGCCGCGCAGTATGACGTGCGCGCATGACAACGATGCGATGCGCGCTTGATGCGGATTTCCGCGCCAATGCCCGACGTTTCGGGCGTCGTCGATCATAACACGGTGGATTGACGCCAATCCGCGACGGTCTCATCGATCGGGGTCAACCCCGCGATGTGATGCACGCCGTCGTCGAACTTGCGGCGCAGCGCCGGGCTGCTGCCGCCAACCCAGATGCGGACGTGCGGCGGCAGCAGGTTGCGCAGGTCGGTCAGCCCGTTCGAAATGGACTGCGCCGGCAGCACCGCCGTGAACGACAGCGCGACGATATCGATCTTGTGCACCGACACGGCATCGACGATATCGTGCAGCGGCGTCTGCAATCCCAGTTGCACGCATTCGCACTCGGATAGCGTGAACATCGCCTCGGCCATCAGGATGCCGAGGCCGTGACCTTCGCCGGAAAGCGTCGTGAGCAGCACGCGCGGACGGCCGTTGCGCCCGCGCACGGCATCCGAGAGCGGACGTATCAGCGTGCGCAGCGTCGACTGGATCGCCTCGCTGAACAGATGTTCGTGATAGACCTGCAACGTGCCCGCCGCCCACGCATTGCCGATGCGCGCCGACAGCGGCGCCGCGACATCCAGCACGAAGCGTTCGAGGCCGTCGCGCGTTGCGCGCTTCAGCAGGCCGAAGCGGAAATCGTCATAAGCGCCCGCGCGCAGCAGTGAGATCAGATGGTCGAGCTCGGCGTCCGGCGCGTCCTGGCCGACGCCCGAGCTTTCGGCCAGTTGCTGCAGCGCGTCGATGGATTGCCCGAGCACTTTGCTCGGCCGATGTCCCGCGTCGAGCAATCGCTTCACGAGCCGCAGCTTCGTCACCTGTTCCTGCGGATACAGCCGCTCCCCGCCGGAAGTGCGCATCGGCTGCGGAAATCCATACCGGCGCTCCCAGACACGCAAAGTGTCCTTCGTCAGACCAATCTCCTGAGCGATCGCGCCGATGCCTATGCCGGTCGCGCCCGCCGTTGCGGCGCTTGGCGGCACGGGTTCCGGACGCTCGGGGCCATCGGAGATCGAATCCGAATCGAAATCTTGTTCTGATGAGTTTGTCATGGACAGATCGGTTCGAACGAAATATCGCATTCGACGCAGATTGCGTGCCCAACGCCGATGGATGGACAAACATTCCGCACCGTCAAGCTTTCATCATAGACAAAATCGAAATGTGCGTCGGTGCTGAGATGCGTTTCGGCTACGGAAATGTGCGCGTCGAGGGGAATTGGCGAGCGCGGCGGCGCTATGCGCGCCGCCGGTCGTAGTGAAGGAAGTGAGCGCGCCGGAACGCGCGTAGTCAGCCGGGTTTCTTGCGCGGCGCCGTCTTGCGCGCGGCCGCCTTCTTCGCGGCCGCCGCGTCGGGCCTTTCATCGGCGTCGTTGGCGGGCTGCTCCGCGGCGTTCTCACCAGCGGCGGCCGGCTGCGCGCCCGCGGCGCCCATCGGGTTGAGCGGGCCGCTCATGCCGGGCTGAATCATCGCGAGATGCGCAAGCTGATTGAACTGCGATTGCAGCACGTTCCACCAGCCGGTCGGATCGAAGCCGGGCGGCGGCGCTGAAGTCTGCCCCGAAGCGTCTTCGCCTTCAGCCGATGCCTCGCTCGCGGGCCCGGCGCCCGACGCTTCCTGCTTCGGGGCATCGGTCTTCGCCGCGCCGCCCATCGGCCATCCGGCTGACGCGGCCTTCGCATTCTCCGCCGCCGCGGTGTGCGCGCTCTCGACGGACGTCTGAGCGAACGCGCCGAACGCGCGCAGCGTCGCGAGCGTCGCGCGCTGCACTTCGAGCGCCTGAATCGCCGATTGCAGCATGTTGAGATTGAGCTTCAGCCAGTGCTCGACGGCGCGCATGTCGGTCACGCGCTTGTCGAGTTCTTCGATGTTGGTGAGCGGAGCGAGCATGTCGGACATCATCGAGAGGGAGGGGCCCATGCCCTGCCCGCCGCCGGGCATCGCGGCGGCGAACGGATTCAGGCGCATCAGTTCCCACATCTTGCCCATCATGTCGGCCTGGCCGAATCCGGGAAAACCGGGAATCGTGTAGGGCGGCGTGCCGCCGGCGTTATCGGTCATTCGACTCTCCTTGTTTTCGTGTGAGGTTCGCGCGGTTCAGAACGGCGCGCCGCCGGGGAAATCCGGCGCGCGCCGTTCGCGCAGCGAGCGCATGCCTTCGTGCACGTCCGGCCCCGCGAAGCCCATGAATTCGAGCGCGAGCGACGTATCGAAAGTCGGCCCCGCCGAGCGCAGCCAGTTGTTGAGCGCGTACTTGGTCCAGCGAATCGCGGTCTGCGAACCTTGCGCCAGACGGTTCGCCACTTCGATTGCCTTCGGCATGAGTTCGTTCTCGTCGACGGCGAGCGACACCAGCCCGATGCGTTCCGCCTCCTCGCCGCTCACCGGCTCGCACAGCAGCAGATAGTACTTGGCCTTCGCCATGCCGCACAGCAGCGGCCAGACGATCGCCGCGTGATCGCCCGCCGCGACGCCGAGCCGCGTATGCCCATCGATGATGCGCGCCGACTTCGACGCGATCGAAATATCGGCGAGCAAGCCCGCGACCAGCCCCGCGCCGACCGCCGGACCGTGCATCGCGGAGACGATCGGCTTGCCGCAGTTGATCACGTTATAGACGAGATCGCGCGCCTCGCGCCACACCCGCGCGCGCACGTCGAAATCGTTCGCCATCTCTTCGACGAGCCCGAGATCGCCGCCCGCCGAAAAGCCCTTGCCTTCGCCGCGAATGAGCGCGACGCGCGTGTCCGGATCGCGATCGATGTCGCGCCAGATATCCGCGAGCTCGCGATGCATGTTGGCGTCGGCGGTGGACAGGCCGCTCTTGTTCGCGCCCGCGCCGGGCATGACGACTTCGAGCACGCCATGCGGATGGCGGCGCAGTTCGAGCGACTTATAGCCCGAATACATGGATAGATCGCTCATGGTCTCGTCGATTGAAGGTTAGCGCGGCTGATAGACCCACTTGCCGTCGCGGATCTCGACCATCACGCGCGCGCGCTGATCGAGGCCGATGTGATCGTTGGGCGACATGTTGACCTGCCCGTTGGTGTCGGAAAAATTCTTCGTGCCTTCGAGCGCATCGCGCAGCGCGGCGCGAAACGCCGGCGTGCCGGGCGCGCCCGCTTTCATCGCGATAGGCACCGCGCGATTGAGCAGCATGCCCGCGTCCCACGCATACGAGCCGAACGCCGACACGGTGCCCGCGCCCTGCTTCGCCTCGTACAGTTTGATGTATTCGAGTGCGAGCCGCTTGGCCGGATGGTCGTCGGGCAACTGCGCGGCGACGAGCACCGGGCTCGCGGGCAGGAACGTGCCGTTGCAATCCGCGCCGCACACGCGCAGGAAGTCGCGGTTGCCGACGCCGTGATTGTGATAGACCTTGCCTTTGAAGCCGCGCTGCGCGAGCGTTTTCGGCGGCAGCGCGGCGGGCGTGCCGGCCGCGCCGACGACCACCGCATCGGGCTTGGCCGCGAGAATCTTCAGGATCTGCCCGGTCACGCTCGGATCGGTGCGATTGAAGCGTTCATTCGCGACCACTTCGATCTTGTGCAGCTGCGCGAACTTCGCGACTTCGGCGTAGAAGGTCTCGCCGAGCGCGTCCGCCTGGCCGATGTACGCAAGCGTCTTCACGCCATGATTGCTCGCATGCGCGATGATCGCGGAGGCCATCATCGCGTCGGTTTGCGGCGTCTTGAAGACCCAGCGGCGCTTGTCGTCGACAGGCTCGATGATCTTCGCCGACGACGCCAGCGAGATCATCGGCGTTTGGCCTTGCGCGACGACATCGATCATCGCGAGCGAGTTCGGCGTGATCGACGAGCCGATGATCGCATCGACCTGATCCTCGCTGATGAGCTTCTTCGTGCTTTGCACGGCCTGCGTGGTGTCGGAGGCGTCGTCGAGCACGATGTAGTCGACGGGCTTGCCACCCATTTCCTTCGGCAAGAGCGCGACGGTATCGCGCGCGGGAATGCCGAGCGACGCGGCCGGCCCCGTAAGCGACAGCACGAGACCGATCTTCACGTGCTGCGCCGTCTGCGCGAATGCCGCCGTTGCCACCGTCGCGGCGGCGAGCGCGAATGCCGCGCCCGCCAGAAATTTCCACTTGCCTGCCGCCATCGAAGTCTCCTTTTTTTGATCGTTCTTGTGCTGCCCGAAGAGCAGCCCGGCAAAGTGTAAGGCGAGGCTTGGGCGCGCCGCATCGGGCGAAACCCGTTCAATGCTCCGGTTGCACGACCGCCTGATCGATTGCGCCGAAGATCGACTTGCCTTCTTCGTCGAACATTTCGATCTTCACGCTGTCGCCGAATTTCATGAACTCTGTCTGCGGCGCGCCGTGCTCGATCGTCTCCAGACAGCGCTTCTCGGCGATGCAGCAGTAGCCGCGCTTCGTGTCCTTGTTCGAGATCGTGCCCGAGCCGACGATCGAGCCCGCGCGCAGATTGCGCGTCTTCGCCGCGTGCGCGATGAGCTGGCCGAAGTGGAACACCATGTCGGTGCCGCAGTCCGGCTGACCGACTTTCCTGCCGTTCCAGTGCACGATCATCGGGCGATGCACGCGGCCTTCGCGCCACGCGTCGCCGAGTTCGTCGGGCGTCACGGCAACCGGCGAGAACGCGGTCGCGGGCTTGCTCTGGAAAAAGCCGAAGCCCTTCGCAAGTTCGGCGGGAATGAGATTGCGCAGCGACACGTCGTTGACGAGCATCAGCAGGCGCACGCTGCGAAGCGCCTCGTCGGGCATCGCGGCCATGTGTACGTCGGACGTGATGACGGCGACTTCCGCTTCGAAGTCGATGCCATACGATTCCGTCGCGCACACGATGTCGTCCGTCGGGCCGATGAAGTCGTCGCTGCCGCCTTGATACATCAGCGGATCGGTCCAGAATTCGGGCGGCATTTCCGCTTTGCGCGCCTTTCGCACGAGCTCGACGTGATTCACGTACGAGGAGCCGTCCGCCCACTGGAACGCGCGCGGCAACGGCGCCATGCAGGCTTTCGGATCGAACGAAAAGCTGTTGCGCGCGCGGCCGGCGTTCAGCGCTTCGTAGACTTCCATGAGTTGCGGCGCGTAAAAGGTCCAGTCGTCGAGCGCGCGTTGCAGCGTCGAGACGATTCCATCGGCGATTGCGGCCGTGCGCAGGTCGCGCGAGACGACGATCAGCTGGCCGTCGCGCGTGCCGTCCTTCAAGGTTGCAAGTTTCATGGAGCAGTGCCGGGTGAGCGTGGTGACGCGGGTGACGTTAAAGGAAATGTATTTTACGATGGTGAATCCGCCGCCGGCACCCGGCCGAACGGCATAGGCCTTTTCGCACATGCAATCCACCTCTCTCACCGACGACGAAGACACCAGCGACGCCGCCGAAGAAAAAACGCGCTCCGGCATTCAGTCGATCGAAGTCGGCTTCCGGCTGCTCGACGTCCTCACCAACGAGCCGCGCGCGATGATGCTGCGCGATCTCGCCCAACGCGCGGGCATGAGCCCTGCAAAGGCGCATCGTTATCTGGTGAGTTTTTTGCGGCTCGGCGTCGCATCGCAGGATCCGGTTTCCGGGCGCTACGAACTCGGCGGTTTCGCGTTGCAAATGGGCCTCGCGCGGCTTGCGCGCGTCGATGGCGTGCGGCTGGCGCGCATCGCGCTCGCGGAACTGCGCGACCGGCTGGATCAGACGGTCGGCATCGCGGTGTGGGGCAATCAGGGGCCGACCGTCGTGCACTGGATGGAATCGAGCCATCCGGCGAAGGCATCGCTCAAGCTGGGCGACGTGATGCCGCTGCTTTCATCCGCGACGGGTCTGCTTTTCGCCGCGTATCTGCCGCGCAGCAAGACGCAGCCGATGCTCGATCGCGAGCTCGCCGCAATGAAGCAGACGATGGCCGATGTCGAGCCGCTTCTCGCCGAGGTGCGCGAGCACGGCGCGGCGCGCGTCGAAGGCATGCTGCTGCCGACGATCCACGCGTTCTGCACGCCGGTCTTCGATTCGACGGGCGAACTCGCGCTCGGTCTCATCGCGCTCGGGCACGAAGGCACGTTCGACACGCGCTGGGGCGGCGAAATCGACTCTGCCTTGCGCGAGTGCGCACGGGGCCTGTCGTACGAATTGGGGCACAAGGCAAGCGAGCGCTGAAAATGTCCGTCGAAGGGGCCAGGAACATCGTTTCCCTCGCGCATGTCTTATGCCTTTCGCCCGATCGTCCGTAACACGCGCTTTTCACGCTTTCCACGATGTCACTGTTTCAATTCCGCCGTCCTCGCCCCGCGTCCGGCGAGCCGCCCGATGCCGCTATCGAATCCGCCGCGCCCCGCCGCTGGGGACGCTGGGTGCTGGCCGTGCTCGTCGTTGCGGGCCTGCATCTGAGCGCGATGCGGTGGATCGAGCACAATCGTCAGCCGGCGAACGCGCCGCCCGAAACGCCGCCCGTGCAGGTGGAATTGCTGACGCCCGAGCCGATCGCGCCGCCCGCGCCGACGCCGCCCGCGCCGCCGAAACCGGCCGCGTCTCCGGAACCCGCCGCGTCTCCGAAGCTCGCCGCGCCTGCGCCGAAGCCTTCGCCCGCTCCGGTGTCGAGCGCTGCGACGCCAGAGCCCGACGCGCCCGCAGCCGCTTCCGCTCCCGCGCAAATGCCGCAGGCTCAAGCGCCGTCGCCCGCTTCGCAGACCGCGCCGCAACCCAGCGCCGCATCGGGCGACAAGTTCAGCGTCCCGCCCACGGGCGATTTACGTTACGACACGCTCGTGAACGGCATGATGAATCAGACCGGCACGATCCACTGGAGCAACGACGGCCAGCATTACGAAATGATCGTCTCGATCCCGCTGCCTTTCGTCGGTCCGTATGTGTATTCGAGCAAAGGCCATATCGACGGCTTCGGCATCGCGCCGGAACAGTATTCGGAACAGCGCGGCCGCCGTGCCGCCGATATCGCCATCTTCAATCGCGAAACGAAGCAGATCGTCTACACGAAAACGCCGCAAAGCCAGCCGCTCGCGGACGGCGCGCAGGACCGCTTCAGCGTCGTCATGCAGTTGGCGAGCCTCGTGCGCGGCGCGCCGGACAAGTACAAGCCGGGCGTCACGCGGCAATTCAGCGTCGCGGATAACGACAGCAACGAAATCTGGCCGATAGAAACCGTCGGCGACGAAACCGTGGAGGCGCGCGGCGGCTTTACGACGGCGCGCCACTTCACGCGCCTGCCGCGCAAGGAAGGCGACCGCCGCAAGCTCGATATCTGGCTCGCGCCGTCGATCGGCTGGCTGCCCGTGCGGATTCTGCAAACCGAGCCGAACGGAATGCAAATCGAACTGCTCTGGGCAGGCAAGCTCGCCGCGCCGCCGGCGGCGGCACAGGATGTCACCTCGGGCACGCAAGCTGCGTCTGATGAATCCGCGCCCGCCATGCCGAGCACGCCCGCCGCGGACAAACCGTAACGGGGCCGTCACACTCCGTCATGTCAGGCACGAGCGCATTCTTTACGGAGCCGATATGCAGTTGACGATCAATCGCATCGATACACGCTATGTTCTCGACAACGAAGGCGGCGGTCCCTGGCTCGTCTTCATCCATCAGCTCGCCGGCGATCTTTCGATCTGGGATCAGATGGCCGGCTACTTCCGCGACGACTTCACCGTGTTGCGCTACGACCTGCGCGGACACGGCGAAACGACCGTGTCGCCGGATTCGTTCACGATCGACGATCTCGCCGACGATCTCGCGCAACTGCTCGACAAACTCGGCGCGCCTTCGGCACATGTGGTCGGGCTGTCGATAGGCGGCATGGTCGCGCAGAAATTCGCGATCAACCATGCCGACAAAGTGGATTCGCTGACGGTCGTGGGCGCGCCCGCCTTTATTCCCGAGGACGCGCGTCCGACATTCGCGCAACGTGCAGCATCCGTGCGCGAACACGGGACAGCGAGTATCGTGGAAGCCACGCTCGAACGCTGGCTCACGCCGGAGTTCCGCAAGGCGCACCCTGAAGTGACCGAGCCGATCGCGGACACGATCGCGCGCACGCCCGTCGAGGGTTTCGCGCGCGCGGCGGAGGCGATCAGCCGTTTCGATGCGCGAGACAAACTGGCTTCCGTGAAGCAGCGCACGCTCGTCGTCGCGGGTGAAAAGGATGTTGGCACGCCGCATGCTGCTTCAAAGGTTGTCGCAGACACGGTGCCGGGCGCACGCTTCGAATTACTTAACGCCGCGCACCTTGCACCGGTGGAGGAATCGCAGCGCTTCTCCGCTTTATTGGGGAACTTCTTGCGCGGTTCGAGTTGATTCTTCCTGTTTTTGTTGCAAAAGAAAGCCTCGATACAACCGGCATCACGTCGAGGCCACCCCTTGAATTCCAACCCAATCGCTCCAACTACGATTCAGGATTGCCACGGAGCAAACAAGGAATAAGGAGTGTCGCCATGCAAATGATCTACAACAGCCCCAACTATTGCGTCGTCGAATTTCCGCCGCAAGACAACCACCTCGCCATGAAGGCGGGCGGCTACGAGATCGTCGACAAGAACACGCAGCGGGAGATCTTCATCGACGGCGCGCTCGCGGCGAAGTTTCGCGAGCACGTGCAACAGTTGATCGCTGAAGAGCCGTCGCTCGAGGATGTCGATGAATTCCTCGGCCAGTTCGATATCTTGATGAATCAACCCGTCGTGCTTCACTGATGCATGCACGCGCGCGTGCGGCGCCATGCCGCTCGCGCCCGCCGCCGCCCGGACCAGCGGCACAGGCGACACTCGCCACTTCCCAAAGACCCCGCCCGCGCCAGGCGGGGTTCTTTTTTTGCCCGCCCGGAATCGCGCACGCGCCCGCCCATCGGGAGCGACCGTTGCGCGCTGCGGCTACAATGTCAGGCTATTTCACATTTGGTGCAGGCCTCGTCCGTCATGACCCAGAACGCCATTCCGAAAGCCCCCGCGCGCGCCTATACGCGCGGCGCCGCGCTGCCCGCGCTGCTGCAAAAGCGCATCCTGATTCTCGACGGCGCGATGGGCACGATGATCCAGCGCTACAAGCTCGACGAAGCCGCGTATCGCGGCGAGCGCTTCAAGGACTACGGCCGCGACATCAAGGGCAATAACGAACTGCTGTCGATCACGCAGCCGCAGGTGATCCGCGAGATTCACGAGCAGTATCTGGCTGCGGGCGCGGACATCCTCGAAACGAACACGTTCGGCGCGACGCGTGTCGCGCAGGCCGATTACGGCATGGAAGACCTCGCCGCCGAGATGAACATCGAGTCGGCGAAGCTTGCGCGCGAAGCCTGCGACAAATACTCGACGCCCGACAAGCCGCGTTTCGTCGCGGGCGCGATCGGACCGACGCCGAAGACCGCGAGCATTTCGCCCGACGTGAACGATCCGGGCGCGCGCAACGTGACCTTCGACGAACTGCGCGACGCGTACTACGAGCAGGCGAAGGCGCTGCTCGATGCGGGCTGCGATCTGTTCCTCGTCGAAACGATCTTCGACACGCTCAATGCAAAGGCCGCGCTGTTCGCGCTCGATCAACTGTTCGAGGACACCGGCGAACTCGTGCCGATCATGATCTCCGGCACCGTCACCGATGCATCGGGCCGCATCCTCTCCGGGCAAACGGTCGAGGCGTTCTGGAACTCGCTGCGTCACGCGAAGCCGCTCACGTTCGGCCTGAACTGCGCGCTCGGCGCGGCGCTGATGCGTCCGTACATCGCCGAGCTGGCGAAGCTGTGCGATACCTACGTGTCCTGCTACCCGAACGCGGGCCTACCGAATCCGATGAGCGACACCGGCTTCGACGAGACGCCGGACGTAACGTCCGGATTGCTGAAGGAATTCGCGTCCGCCGGGCTCGTCAACGTCGCGGGCGGCTGCTGCGGCACGACGCCGGAGCACATCGCGGAAATCGCGAAGGCGCTCGCCGAAGTGAAGCCGCGCGCTTTCCCCTCGCAATACCGCGACGCCGCCTGAATCAGAGAAGAGAACAAGACATGACCGATCACACGATGCGTCTTTCCGGCCTCGAGCCGTTCAACGTCACCGACGGCTCGCTTTTCATCAACGTCGGCGAGCGCACGAACGTGACCGGCTCGAAGGCGTTCGCGCGCATGATCCTGAACGGCCAGTTCGACGAAGCGCTCGCCGTCGCGCGCCAGCAGGTCGAGAACGGCGCGCAGGTCATCGACATCAACATGGACGAAGCGATGCTCGATTCGAAAGCCGCGATGGTGCGCTTTCTGAATCTGATCGCGTCGGAGCCGGATATCGCGCGCGTGCCGATCATGATCGACTCGTCGAAGTGGGACGTGATCGAAGCGGGCCTGAAATGCGTGCAAGGCAAGGCGATCGTCAATTCGATCTCGCTGAAGGAAGGCAAGGAGCAGTTCGTTCATCACGCGAAGCTGATTCGCCGCTACGGCGCGGCATCGGTGGTGATGGCCTTCGACGAGCAAGGCCAGGCCGACACGTTTCAGCGCAAGACGGAAATCTGCAAACGCTCTTACGACATTCTCGTGAACGAAGTCGGCTTCGAGCCCGAAGACATCATCTTCGATCCGAACATCTTCGCAATCGCGACGGGCATCGAAGAGCACAACAACTACGCGGTCGATTTCATCGAAGCGACACGCTGGATCAAGCAGAACCTGCCGCACGCGAAAGTGAGCGGCGGCGTGTCGAACGTGTCGTTCTCGTTTCGCGGCAACGATCCGGTGCGCGAGGCGATTCATACCGTGTTTCTGTATCACGCGATTCAGGCTGGCATGGACATGGGCATCGTCAACGCGGGCCAGCTCGGCGTGTATGCCGATCTCGACGCCGAGTTGCGCGAGCGCGTGGAAGACGTCGTGCTGAATCGTCGTGAGGACGGCACCGACCGTCTGCTCGAAATCGCGGACAAGTTCAAGACCGGCGCCGCGAAGAAGGAAGAAAACCTCGAATGGCGCAATCAGCCGGTCGAGGCGCGTCTGTCGCATGCGCTCGTGCACGGCATCACGAACTTCATCGTCGAAGATACGGAAGAAGTGCGGCAGAAGATCGACAAGGCCGGCGGTCGTCCGATCAACGTGATCGAAGGCCCGCTGATGGACGGCATGAACATCGTCGGCGACCTGTTCGGCGCGGGCAAGATGTTCCTGCCGCAAGTCGTGAAGTCGGCGCGCGTGATGAAGCAGGCGGTCGCGCATCTGATCCCGTTCATCGAAGAAGAGAAGAAGCGTCTCGCCGATGCCGGCGCGGACGTGCGGCCGAAGGGCAAGATCGTCATCGCGACCGTGAAGGGCGATGTGCACGACATCGGCAAGAACATCGTGTCGGTCGTGCTCCAGTGCAACAACTTCGAAGTGGTCAACATGGGCGTGATGGTGCCCTGCGCGACCATCCTGCAGAAGGCGAAGGAAGAAGGCGCGGACATCATCGGGCTGTCGGGACTGATCACGCCGAGCCTTGAAGAGATGGCTTATGTCGCGTCCGAAATGCAGCGCGACGAATACTTCCGCGGCAAGCAGACGCCGCTGCTCATCGGCGGCGCGACGACTTCGCGCGTGCATACCGCCGTGAAGATCGCGCCGCATTACGAAGGGCCGGTCGTGTACGTGCCGGATGCGTCGCGTTCGGTGTCGGTGGCGTCGAGCCTGTTGTCGGACGAAGGCGCGGCGAAGTATCTCGACGAACTCAAGAGCGACTACGAGCGCATCCGCACGCAGCACGCGAACCGCAAAGCGCAGCCGATGGTCACGTACGACGAAGCGCGCGCCAACAAGACGAAGATCGACTGGAGCGCCTACGCGCCGAAGAAGCCGAGCTTCATCGGGCGGCGCGTGTTCAAGAACTACGACCTCGCGGAACTGGCGAATTACATCGACTGGGGTCCGTTCTTTCAGACGTGGGATCTCGCCGGTCCCTATCCCGCGATTCTCAATGACGAGATCGTCGGCGAGTCGGCGCGGCGCGTGTTCTCCGACGGCAAGTCGATGCTCTCGCGCCTCATTCAGGGCCGCTGGCTGACGGCGAACGGCGTCATCACGCTTTTGCCCGCCAACACCGTGAACGACGACGACATCGAGATCTACACGGACGAATCGCGCTCGCAAGTGGCGATGACGTGGCGCAATCTGCGTCAACAAAGCGTGCGTCCGGTCGTCGATGGCGTGATGCGCCCGAACCGCTCGCTCGCCGATTTCATCGCGCCGAAGGATTCGGGCGTGAAGGACTACATCGGCATGTTCGCGGTGACGGCGGGCATCGGCGTCGATAAAAAGGAACAACAGTTCGAAGCCGATCACGACGACTACAGCGCGATCATGCTGAAGGCGCTCGCCGACCGTTTCGCGGAAGCCTTCGCCGAAGCGCTTCATGCGCGCGTGCGCCGCGAACTGTGGGGCTACGCCGCGAACGAGACGCTCGACAACGATGCGCTGATCGCGGAGAAGTACGTCGGCATTCGTCCGGCGCCGGGTTATCCGGCGTGCCCGGATCACCTCGTCAAGCGCGACATGTTCGAAGTGCTTCAGGCGAACGAGATCGGCATGAGCGTGACCGAATCGCTCGCGATGCTGCCGGCCGCGAGCGTCTCGGGCTTCTATATCGCGCATCCGGACAGCACGTACTTTTCGGTGGGCAAGATCGGCGACGATCAGCTCGCGAGCTACGCCGAACGCATGGCGATCTCGACCTCCGACGCGGAACGCGCGCTCGCGCCGTTGCGCTAAGGCATCGTGAAAACGACATATCGCGCAACTGATAGCCGGAATATGCACGGAACAGGCGGGAAATTTTTGAATTCCGTAGACTTGTCAGCGCGATAAGCCGTCGACATGACGGCCAACGCATTCTTTTCGTCAACGGAGAAAGTCGCATGAAGAAGATGACGTCCGCCGTAACCGTAGCGATCACCGCGGCTTTGCTCGCCGCGTCGAGTACCGCCGCTTTCGCGCAGGCGAGCAGCACCGAGGCTTCGTCGTACTCGCCGCCGCAAACCGAGCACAAGAAGAAACCGAAGAAGCCGAAGAAGCAACATCCGCCCGCGAAACCCGCCGGGCCGGAAGGCGGCCAGTCGCAGTAACCCGCCGCAGCGCGACTGAAGCCGTCAGACGTTTCGTCGGAAGAAAAAAACCCGCATCGGAAACGATGCGGGTTTTTCTTTGTGTCGCTGCGAATCGCGCGCCTCAGACGCCCCAGAGAATGTCCTTGTCGTGCTTTTGCGCGAGGCGAAGCATGTCGAGGAAAGGAAACGCGCGCTGCGCGAGCCCAATGGGAAGCTCGTGCGGCTCATGTCCTTCTTCGCCTTCATGAAAACGGCCGTCGTGCTCGGCGCGCTCTCTCTTGTCGGTGACGACCGCCGCTTCGAGCTTCTGAATGGCGGCGGGAATTTCATCGTGCGTGATGACGCCCCGCGCCGTGAGCTGCTTGCCGATGATGCCGAGCAAGTACTCCGCGAGGTTCTCGAGCATGATGACATCCGGTGCGGCCGGGGATTTGAATGTGATCAGCATGGCATGGTCCTTTTGTTTATGTTGGGTCATAGGCGGTTTGCAAACGAAACGCGCAGACGAGCCGGTCTCCCTGACAACATGACGACACCCTGATTCGACATATTAGCACCTGCTAAAATCCCCACTTTATGTGGTGGCCGGTTCCGTTCGCCTGCCAACACCACATGCGGGGCCAACGCGTCGCGAAGACGTCCTTCCGAGCCGGCATGCACGCCGGAACGCGCCCCGTCAGCCCTCGCTCCACTGGATCACATTCAGCATGCTGCCCGCACATAAACACACTCTCGAAACGCTCATCACCGACGCGGTCAAGCAGGTCGCGCAAGCCACGCAAGGCGCCAGCGAAGCGGCCTTCGTCACGCCCACGATCGCCCTCGAACGACCGAAGGTCGCGGCGCACGGCGACGTGGCGTCGAATGTCGCGATGCAGCTCGCCAAGCCGCTGCGCGCGAATCCGCGTCAGCTCGCGCAGCAGATCGTCGATGCGGTGCTCGGCCTGCCGGCCGCGAAGGGTCTCGTCGAGAGCGCCGAAGTGGCGGGTCCGGGCTTCATCAATCTGCGTCTTTCGGCGACGGCCAAGCAAGACGTGATCCCGGCCGTGCTCGGCGAAGCCGCCGCGTTCGGCCGTTCGACGCGCGACGCCGGCAGGCACGTGCTCGTCGAATTCGTATCGGCGAACCCGACGGGCCCGCTGCATGTCGGCCACGGCCGTCAGGCGGCGCTCGGCGATGCGCTCTCGAACCTGCTCGAAACGCAGGGCTACGACGTGCATCGCGAGTTCTACTACAACGACGCGGGCGTGCAGATCGGCAATCTCGCCACGTCCACGCAACTGCGCGCGCGCGGCCTCAAGCCGGGCGACGAGCAGTGGCCGGAAGCGGCGTACAACGGCGAGTACATCGCCGATATCGCGCGCGACTACATGGCGGGCGAAACCGTCGCGGCGAAGGACGGCGAACCGGTGAAGGGCAAAGGCGACGTCGAGGACCTCGAAGCCATCCGTCATTTCGCGGTCGCGTATCTGCGTCACGAGCAGGACATGGATCTCACCGCGTTCGGCGTGAAGTTCGACCAGTTCTATCTGGAGTCGTCGCTGTACAAGGAAGGCCGTGTCGAGAAGACGGTCGCGGCGCTCGTCGATGCCGGCAAGACGTACGAGCAGGACGGCGCGCTGTGGCTGCGCACCACCGACGACGGCGACGACAAGGACCGCGTCATGAAGAAGTCCGACGGCACGTACACGTACTTCGTGCCGGACGTGGCGTATCACGTGACCAAGTGGGAACGCGGCTACACAAAGGTCATCAACATCCAGGGCTCGGACCATCACGGCACGATCGCGCGCGTGCGCGCCGGCTTGCAGGGACTCGGCATCGGCATTCCGAAGGGCTATCCCGACTACGTGCTGCACAAGATGGTCACCGTCATGCGCGACGGCCAGGAAGTGAAAATCTCCAAACGCGCGGGCAGCTACGTGACGGTGCGCGATCTGATCGAATGGTCGGGCGGACTCACGCCGGGCCACGAAACCGCGCCCGATCAGATCGACGAGGACACCATCCGCCGCGGCCGCGATGCCGTGCGCTTCTTCCTCATTTCGCGCAAGGCCGACACCGAATTCGTGTTCGACATCGACCTCGCGCTCAAGCAGAACGACGAGAATCCGGTCTATTACGTGCAATACGCGCACGCGCGCATTTGCACGATCCTGAACGACTGGAAGGAGAAGTTCGGCGGCGACATTTCGAAGGCAGCGCAGGCCGATCTCTCGCCGCTGTCGAGCGACCGCGCAATGGCGCTGCTCAACAAGCTCGCCGAATTCCCCGAAATGCTCGCGCACGCCGCCGACGAACTCGCGCCGCACGCCGTCGCGTTCTATCTGCGCGATCTCGCTGGCGAATTTCACTCGTTCTACAATGCGGAGCGCGTGCTCGTGGACGACGAAAAGGAACGCACCGCGCGCATCGCGCTGCTCGCGGCGACGCGTCAGGTTCTCGAAAACGGTCTCGCGACCATCGGCGTTTCCGCTCCTCAAAAGATGTGACCCTTCTGCCGCGCACGCACGAATTCAGAATTTTCGGCGTGCGCAAGCAGATGCCTGGCGCGGGCTTGTCTTGAGCCGCCGCTATAATCGTCGCCCAACCAGAAGACTTTCTCGCAGGTGATTCATACGATGGCAAAACCACGCCGCACATCGAAGCAGTCGAAGCAAACGGGGGGAACGTTTATCGGTATCGTGCTGGGCCTGATCGTCGGCCTCGCGATTGCCGTAATCGTCGCGCTGTACATCACGCGTGCGCCCACGCCATTCGTGGCGAAGGTCGCGCCGCCGCCGTCCGAGGCCAACTCCGCGCCTGCCGCCGCGCAACCGTACGATCCGAATCGTCCGCTGCAAGGCAAGACGCCGGGCCAGGCGGTGCCGCAAGCCGCGCAGCCCACGCCGCCCAACACCGCGCCGGGCCAGACCAACAATCAGACGCAGTCGTCGGGCATGCTCGACGAGCCGCAGATCGTCGAAGTACCGCCGTCGGGCGCAACGGCATCGGCGCCGAAGACCGCGAGCACGGCGCCCGCGAAGAAGCCCGAAGCCGCACCGGGCGCGCCCGCCGCGACGAGCAACGCGAACGCCACGCCGCCGAAGGGCGGCTCGGCGCCCACGACGGCGAAGACCACGCCGCCCGCGCCCGGCGAGCCGAACACGGGCTACTTCCTGCAAGTCGGCGCGTACAAGACGCAGGCGGATGCCGAACAGCAGCGCGCGCGTCTCGGCTTCCAGGGCTTCGAATCGAAGGTCACGCAGCGCGATGCAGGCGGCGTCACGTACTATCGCGTGCGGATCGGGCCGTTCGCGAAGTTCGAGGACATGAACACCGCGCGCCAGCGTCTGTCCGATGCGGGCGTCGATACCGCCGTCATCCGTTTCTCGAAGCAATAACGAAGCAATAACGCAGCAAACGAAGTCGAAGCGCCGCGACGCTTAAGCGTGGCTTAAGCGTCGTATGTCCCACTTATGGGCCTGCTTTTGTTCCGTCGCGTTTCCATTGCGTATCTCTTCAATCATGAAAAAAATCTTTAGCGCGTTGGCTCTCTCCCTCGGCATCGCAGCCGCATCCCTGAGCGTCGCGAATTCCGCGATGGCCGCGCCCACCGCCGGCAAGGATTACACCGTGCTGCAGGCGGCTCAGCCGATCGCCGCGCCTGCGGGCAAGGTCGAGGTCATCGAGTTCTTCTGGTACGGCTGCCCGCATTGCAACGAGTTCGAGCCGTACATCGAGGCATGGGCGAAGAAGCAAGGTCCGGACGTCGTGTTCAAGCGCGTGCCGGTGGCATTCCGCGACGACTTTATTCCGCACTCGAAGATGTATCACGCGCTCGACGCGCTCGGCGTCGCGGAAAAGGTCACGCCGGCCGTGTTCAACGAAATCCACGTGAAGAAGAACTATCTGCTGACGCCGCAGGCGCAGGCGGACTTCCTCAAGACGCAGGGCGTCGATCCGAAGAAGTACATGGACGCGTATAACTCGTTCTCGACGCAAAGCGCCGTGCAGCGCGACGCCAAGCTCCTGCAGGACTACAAGATCGACGGCGTGCCGACGGTCGTCGTGCAGGGCAAGTACGAAACCGGCCCGGCGATGACCAACAGCCTGCCGGGGACGACGCAGGTCATGGACTTCCTCGTCCAGCAAGTCCGCGACAAGAAGCTGTAAGCACCGACGCTCCGCATGACCGCAGTTCGTTTGAAGGTCTTTATCACCGGGGCGTCGAGCGGCATCGGCCTTGCAATGGCCGAAGAGTATGTGAAGCGCGGGGCCATCCTCGGCCTCGTCGCCCGCCGCGCCGATTCCCTCGCCGCATTCGCGGCCCGTCATCCGCAAAGCTCCATCTCGATCTATCCCGCCGATGTGCGCGACCCCGACGCGCTCGCCGATGCCGCGCGCCGCTTCATCGCGGAGCACGGCACGGCGGATGTCGTCATCGCGAACGCGGGCATGAGCCGCGGCGCGCTGACGGGCCACGGCGATCTCGACACCTTCCGTGCCGTGATGGACGTGAACTATTTCGGCATGGTCGCGACATTCGAGCCGTTCGTCGCGTCGATGACGGCCGCGCGGCGCGGCACGCTCGTCGGCATTGCGAGCGTCGCGGGCGTGCGCGGGCTGCCCGGCGGCGGCGCGTACAGCGCGTCGAAATCGGCGGTGGCGAAATATCTGGAATCGTTGCGCGTGGAGATGCGCCCGCTCGGCGTGGCCGTCGTCACGATCGCGCCGGGCTACGTGCGCTCGGAGATGACCGCGCACAATCCGTATCGCATGCCGTTCCTGATGGACGCCGACCGCTTCGCCGCGAAAGCCGCCGACGCGATCGATCGCAAAGTGCGCTACGCGACGTTTCCATGGCAGATGCGCGTCGCGGGCATGCTGATGCACGTCCTGCCGCGCTGGCTCTACGACGCGCTCGCCGAACGCGCGCCACGCAAACCACGCGCGGACGAATGACGTAAAAAAACCGGCTGCGCGCAAACGCAGCCGGTTTTTTATCGGGCGAACGTCCGAACGGTCAGAACGCCACGTAGGCCGAGCTGTTCGGCAACTGGTATCCGACGTAGACATGCCGGCCGAAGAAGAACGGCAAGCCGAAGTCGAAGAAGTTCGACATGCCCAACTGACCGCCGAGACTGTTGAAGGCGAACTTGTTCTTGCCTTGCGTCAGCGTGCTCGCGTTGGCGAGCAGGAACGGCACGGTGGCGCTGTTGCCTTCGCTGCCTTTGATCGTGGTCGACAGCGACTGCGTCGCGCTCGGGCAATAGAACGCCGACGATCCGTTGCACAGCGGAAAACTATCCTGGAAGAAGTTGCCGTTCGACCCGGTGTCGAAGAACGTCTTGTACGTCTTGCCCTTGTACGTGCCGGTCAGGTCGCCATAGGGGTCGGTGCCGTACTTCGTCACGTTGCTGATCCCGTTGTTGCTCTGCGTGCCGATGCCGAATATCAGCACGCCGGTCGCGGTGGCCGCGCCGTTATCGGCAACGGGCGGCAATTGCACGATCACGCCGTTGTTGTTGACCGCGAACTTGGTGACCGGATTCGTCACTTGCTGCGCCAGCGGCACCGCGACACCCGAGCAATTCGCGCCGTTGGTGCACGAGAAGTACATCGCGTTGAGCGCCGTGCTCGCGCAGCCGTCGCCGCAGTCGTAGGCCTGCGGGCCGATGCCGAGAATGCCGTTCGCGCCGATGTCGGCGGTCGAATTTTCGTCGCTGCCGGACGGACAGCCGTTGTCGCCGGTCGGCGCCGCGGATGCACTCAGATCGCCGATGATCTGAATCGGCACGCCCGACGCCACTTCCGTGCCCATCTTCACGTCGGCCGTGCGGACGGTGCCCCACGTGTAGCCGTCGGCGAAACCGGCGCATTCGGCGAGCTGCCCGCCGTTCGACGCGCGCGAGGTCGGCAGGCTGCCGAGCACGTTCTGCGCCGCCGATCCGAGAATGCGCAGGCCGAAGGACGCCGTGTCGACCTGAATGTTGTCGATCGTCTGACACACCGACGAGCCCGGCGCGCACACCGTCACCGATACGTTCGGAATGTTGACGAAGCCCGCGGCGCCGGAGTTGACGTTGATCGCCACCGCGTTCGTGCCGTTGGGCGCGATCGGCTGCGCGTTCGCGGTGCTCGTGGTCGAGCCGCCGCCGCTGGAACCGCCCGAGCCGCCGGAGCCGCCCGACGAACCGCCGCCGCTGCTGGAACTGGAGTCGTCGCCGCCGCCACCGCCGCAGGCCGCGAGCATGACGGAAAGGCAGAGCACGCCGAGCCAGCGGGCAAGGCCGCCGCGCCGGGACGAAGAGAGAGCGGGATGGCCGAGTGTCGTTCTATGCATACTGAGTCTCCCGTCGCTTACTGGATGTCGCTGGCGGACACGCCGGCAGGCAACGATTGCGGCAAATACGCGCTGCCCGCGAACGAGCCCATGTGACCGCCCGAATCCACGACGAGTCCGGAATCCTGCACGCTGACCGGCCCGCGGCCGCCGCGCGCGGCGCGTTGCGCCTTCAGGCCCTGCTGATACTGCGGGAAATAGCTGCCGAGCAGGCTGGCGAGATCCGGCATGCGGGGACCGTGCCACGCGATGCCGAACACGACGCCTTCCGTCGACAAATATTCGTTGATGACCGTTCCGCTCGCGAGCGTGGTCGTGCGAACGGTGTAGTTCGACGCCGATGTCGTCGATGCGCTCGATGCGCCGCTTGCGACGGCCGCACGCGCGACCGCGGCCGTGGATGATTCCGCCGTGGCGCCTTGCGGCGCTGCCATCGGCTGGCCGCCGAGCACGGCGTAGGCGGGCGCTGCCGCGCTCACGCCGAGCGCGCCGGCAACGATTGCCAACGCGCTCATGAGATGCCCATGACGGGATTGCTTCGGTGCCTTCACTGGGCCTCCTATCGGTTATCCGCCGGCCCCGCCACTTGATTCAGAGACCGGTGCTTGACGATTGAGTGACAGATGCGCCACCGCCTTTCGCCCCAAAATCGTGCGGGCGCGACATCGTCAGTATGCCAGCCAGGTGGAACCGTCCTAACGTTCGCAAGCGCACGAAATAAAAAACGCGAAGCGCAATGGTATGCGCTTCGCGTCATCTCGCAACTTCGATGCCGGCCTAAGTTACGAAGGCTTACAAAATCACCCTCAAAATCCCAGGCTGGCGAGCAGATCGTCCACTTGTGACTGATCCTGCACGACGTCGCTGCGTCCTTCGGGATTGATTTGCGGACCGTTCAGCAGGCTTTCCGGACTGCCGGTCGACACTGCCGACATCAGCGCCGCCGCCGATGCAGCGAACTGCTCGCGGCGTTCCGGCGCGATGTTCTCGAGCAAAACGCCCAGCAATTGCTGCTCGATCAGATACACGACGTCCGTAATCTTTTTGATGACCTGGCCGGTCAGATCCTGGAAATCCTGCGCGAGCATGATTTCGAGCAATTGGGCATTGGTCGCCTGCGTGCGCTCCGGCACGCTCTGCAGGAACGAGCGCGTCTGCGCGAGCAGTTCCCCCGCCTCGCCCTGCGCGAGCGGCGCGCCGTACCACTTCGCCCAGCGCGCGTCGAGCGCCTGCGCTTCGGTTTGCAGCGATTCCTGCATCGGCTTGGCAAGCTCGATCGCGTTGAGCGCGCGCTCGGCGGCCTGCTCGGTCATCGTCGCGACATATTTCAGGCGGTCGCGCGCGTCGGGCACGGCTTGCGCGGCGGCTTCGACCTGCTTGTCGAGGCCGAGCTCGCGCATCGAATCGCGCAGCGTGCGCGTCAGTTGGCCGATGCGCGCGAGAATGCGGTCGCTCGACGGATCGCCTTCGCTTTCGGCAACCGCGGCGACCGCGGCTGCGAGTTCAGTGGTCAGATCGTTCAAGATCAGCTCCCCGCTTTGGCCATCTTCTCGAGAATCTTGGTGAGCTTCTCGTCGAGCGTGGCGGCCGTGAAAGGCTTCACCACGTAACCGTTCGCGCCCGCTTGCGCCGCCGCGATGATGTTTTCCTTCTTCGACTCGGCCGTCACCATCAGCACCGGCAGATGCGAGAGCGTCGCGTCCGCGCGGATCTGCTGAAGCATCGACAGGCCGTCGAGGTTCGGCATGTTCCAGTCGGTGATCACGAAGTCGAAGCCGCCGCCGCGCAGACGCGCGAGGCCCGCCGCGCCGTCTTCGGCTTCGTCGACGTTGCCGTAGCCCAGCTCCTTGAGCAGGTTACGCACGATACGGCGCATCGTCGGAAAATCGTCGACGACGAGGATCTTCATGTTCTTGTCCATCATGACTCCAGTGTGTTCTCAATGCGGCGGCGCCGCTTAAATCCAAAGTTCAGACGCGCTGTACGCGTTCGCCCATCGAGGCAAGCCGCGCCATCACGCGCCGGCTCATTTCAGAGAGCGGCGCGATTTCGCTCGCACCGCCCATTGCAATCGCTTCGCGCGGCATGCCGAACACCACGCAACTCGCTTCGTCCTGCGCGAGCGTGTAAGCGCCCGCCTGCTGCATGTCCAGAAGACCGGCGGCGCCGTCGCGGCCCATGCCGGTCAGGATCACGCCGATCGCGTTCTTGCCCGCGTGCTGCGCCGCCGAACGGAACAGCACGTCGACCGAAGGCCGATGCCGGTTCACGGGCGGCGCATCCGACAGATGCGCGACATAGTTCGCACCGCTCCTCGCGAGCACCAGATGCGCGTGGCCGGGCGCGATGTACGCGTGGCCCGGCAACACGCGCTCGCCGTGCTCGGCTTCCTTCACGGTGATGCGGCACAGCCCGTTCAGGCGCTGCGCGAACGACTTCGTGAAGCCCGGCGGCATGTGCTGCGCGATGAGCACCGCGGGCGCATCGGGCGGCAGCGGCACGAGCACTTCGCGGATCGCTTCCGTTCCGCCCGTCGAAGCGCCGACGATCACGAGCTTTTCCGTCGACACGAGCGGATTGTTGAAATGCGGCGCGGGCTTGTGCGTCGCCGCGTTCGCCGGCGCGCTCGCCGCGTGCGTCGTCTGCTTCACGCGTGCCCGCGATGCGGCGCGCACCTTGTCGGCGAGCTTTTCCGCGTAATCGAGCATGCCGTCGCGGATGCCGACTTTCGGCTTCGTGACGAAATCGACCGCGCCGAGTTCCAGCGCGCGCAGCGTGATTTCGTTGCCGCGCTCGGTCAGCGACGACACCATCACGACCGGCATCGGTCGCAGGCGCATCAGCTTTTCCAGGAAGTCGAGGCCGTCCATGCGCGGCATTTCGACGTCGAGCGTGAGCACGTCCGGGTTATGCAGCTTGATGAGCTCGCGCGCGACGAGCGGATCGGGCGCGGTCGCGCAGACGTGCATGTCGGGCTGCGCGTTGATGATCTCGGTCATCAGGCTGCGCACGAGCGCCGAATCGTCGACGCACAGCACTTTGATCTTTGGCGCTGTGTTCATGCTTCCTCCACGGTCTTGAGACGCGACGTGAACAACTCGACGCGCGGGCGCTTCGCCGCCGATGCATTCGTCGTGAACGACTCCGCACGCGGTTTCGCGTTCGACTGAAACAGCTCGACGCGCGCACGCGCTTTCGCGAGCCGCTCCGCGCGCTCTTCCGGCGTGCGCTGCACGAGCGCCTGCTCGCGCTCGACGACCACCGGGTCATGCGCCGTCTTCAGCTTCTTGACCATCACCTGACCCGAGCGCGGCATGAACGCGACCTTGCGCGGATGCGCGCCCTGCAAGTCCTCGGCGACGATGCGAATCTTTTCCAGCGCGAGATAACGCCGCACGAACTCCGAATTGCGATCGCCGATGTTGATGGTCGTCATGCCCGCGAGCACCGCGCCGCCGCCGAACACCTTCGCTTCGAAGCGCTCGCGCCGTCCGCCGCGCTTGATGAGCTCGTTGATGAGCACTTCCATCGCGTACGCGCCGTAGCGCATCGAATCCGACGATGCGTGCGACGCGTCGGAACCGTCATCGGGCAACATGAAGTGATTCATGCCGCCGATGCCCGCCGTGCGATCGTGGATGCACGCCGCCACGCACGAACCCAGCACCGTGACGAGCACCATGTCTTCGCTCGTCATGTAGAACTCGTTCGGCAGGAGCTTCACGCCCTGCTTCTTGAAGTGATTGTCGAAATAGAGATTCGACGCCATTGGCAGACCGCTCATGCCGGCTCTCCCGCGAGCGCGCGCTTCGATCCGCTCGCAACCTTCGTATCGCGCGTGAGTTCGTACACGGTCTGGCCGCGCAGCCGGAACGCCTGCGACACATACGTGAAGTTCTCCGAATGCCCCGCGAAGAGCAGCGCGCCCGGCTTCATCAGCGGCTCGAAGCGCGTGAGCACCTGGCCCTGCGTCGGCTTGTCGAAGTAGATCATCACGTTGCGGCAGAAGATCGCGTCGAACGGGCCTTTGACGTCGTAGCGCGCTTCGGTCAGATTCACGCGGCCGAAGTTCACCATCGCGCGCAACTCGGGGCGCACTTTCACGAGACCCGCGTGCGCGCCCGTGCCCTTCAGGAAGAAGCGCTTGAGACGCTCGACGGGCAATGCCTTCACCTGATCGAGCGAATACACGCCCGCTTCGGCTTTCGCGAGCACTTGACTGTCGATGTCGCTCGCGAACACCGTGCACTGGCGCGCGGCGTGTTCGCCCAACGCTTCGACGAGCGTCATCGCG
>Ga0182736_1000645_pt1 | contig 47235 bp, 44 predicted proteins | sample eDN5th30CKraftBY_FD_128882 | JGI IMG/M metagenome (GOLD analysis project Ga0182736, IMG submission 128882) | Enriched backyard soil microbial communities from Emeryville, California, USA - eDNA 5th pass 30_C Kraft BY (version 2) (version 2) | ecosystem: Environmental > Terrestrial > Soil >... | reverse complement strand
CGCCCTCGGCGAGCGCGGCGCGTCCGCAACTCGCCGGACGCGGTTTCGAGGCGCTCGGCGTCTCGCTCGTCATGCATCCGCGCAATCCGCACTGCCCGACCGTGCACATGAACGTGCGTATGCTGACGGCGACCAAAGACGGCGAAGCGCCGATCTTCTGGTTCGGCGGCGGCATGGATCTCACGCCGATCTACGGCTACGAGGAAGACGCGCGGCATTTCCATCAGGTTTGCCGCGATTCGCTCGATCCGTTCGGCGCGGAGTTGTATCCGCGTTTCAAGACCTGGTGCGACGAGTACTTCTATTTGAAGCATCGCAACGAGCAGCGCGGCATCGGCGGAATTTTCTTCGACGATTTCTCGGAGCCGGGTTTCGAGCGCTCGTTCGCGATGATGCGAAGCGTCGGCGATGCGTTCCTGAAGGCGTATCTGCCGGTCATCGAACGACGCCGCGACACGCCCTACACGGAGCGCGAGCGCGAGTTTCAGGCGTATCGGCGCGGGCGTTATGTCGAGTTCAATCTCGTGTTCGACCGCGGCACGCACTTCGGCCTGCAAAGCGGCGGACGCACCGAATCGATTCTGATGTCGATGCCGCCCGTCGCGAACTGGCGCTATGACTGGAAGCCCGCGCCCGGCACGCCGGAAGCGCGGCTGTACGAAGACTTTCTGGTGCGCCGGGAATGGCTGTGACGCCCTGCGCCAAGCGCGTCGGCCTGCTCGGCGGCACATTCGATCCGATCCACAACGGGCATCTCGCGCTCGCGCGGCGCTTCGTCGAGTTGCTGCAACTGACCGAGCTCGTACTGCTGCCCGCCGGACAGCCGTGGCAGAAGGCGGGCGTATCGGCGCCGGAGCATCGGCTGGCGATGACGCGTGCGGCGGCGGCATCGCTTTCGCTCGATGGCGTGCAGATCGTCGTCGCCACCGATGAGATCGACCGCCACGGCGACACGTACACCGTCGACACGCTCGCGCACTGGCGCGAGCGCGAAGGCGCGGACGCGTCGATCACGCTCTTGATGGGCGCGGACCAGTTGGTCAAGCTCGATTCGTGGCATCAGTGGAAGCGGCTCTTCGACTACGCGCATATTTGCGTGGAAACGCGCGCCGGCTTCGACGTCGCGACGCTGCCCGCCCCGGTCGCGGCCGAATTCGAAGCGCGCCGCGCATCGCCCGACGTTTTGCGCGGGAGTCCGCACGGTCACATGCACATCGACGAAATGCTGCTACTCGACGTATCCGCCACGGCGATCCGCGAAGAAGCGCGTTCGATGAACGGTGCGACCGACGCCCGCGCGCAGGTCCCATCCGCCGTATGGGACTATATTGTTCAACATCACCTGTACCAGACATCGTAACTATGGAACTTCAGAAGCTGCAACGCGCGATCATCGACGGTCTCGAAGACGTCAAGGCGCAAGACATCAAAGTGTTCAACACGACCCATCTGACGTCGCTGTTCGACCGCGTGGTCGTGGCGAGCGGCACGTCCAACCGCCAGACCAAGGCGCTCGCCAACAGCGTGCGCGAGAAGGTCAAGGAAGCGGGCGGCGACATCGTCAGCACGGAAGGCGAAGAGATCGGCGAATGGGTGCTGGTCGACTGCGGCGACGCGGTCGTGCACATCCTGCAACCCGCTCTGCGTCAGTACTACAACCTCGAGGAAGTCTGGGGCGACAAGCCCGTGCGCGTGAAGCTCCAAAGGCCGAACATGTTCGGCGGCGCGAGCGTCACCGCCGATGAAGACGAGGACGACGAAGACGACGCGCCCGCCGTCAAACGTCCCGCGCGGAAGACCGTGCGCAAGCACTGACACCGCTTCGTTTCATGAAGCTGGTCATCCTCGCCGTCGGACACAAGATGCCCGACTGGATCACGAATGGCTTCGACGAATACGCGAAGCGCATGCCGCCCGAACTGCGCATCGAGCTCAAAGAGATCAAGCCGGAACAGCGCTCGTCGGGACGCAATGCCGAGAGCGTGATGGCGGCCGAAAAGCAGCGCATCGAAGCTGCCTTGCCGAAGAACGCGCGCGTCGTCGCACTCGACGAACGCGGCCGCGACTGGACCACGATGCAACTCGCGAACGCCCTGCCCGGCTGGCAGCAGGACGGGCGCGACGTCGCGTTCGTGATCGGCGGCGCGGACGGGCTGCATCCGGAGGTGAAATCGCGCGCGGAACTGATGCTGCGCATTTCGAGCCTGACGTTGCCGCATGGCATGGTGCGCGTGCTGCTCGCCGAACAGCTTTACCGCGCGTGGAGCATCACGCAGAATCATCCCTATCATCGCGCTTGAGGGTGCTTCGACGCTGGATCGAATGCCCCGCGCGTCATTCGAATCCACATCACGATGCCGACTCATCCCTACGTTTATCTCGCCTCGCAAAGCCCGCGCCGTCAGGAGTTGCTTCTTCAACTGGGCGTGCAGTTCGAACTCCTTCTTCCCCGTGCCGATGAAAACGCCGAAGCGCTCGAAGCCGAGTTGCCCGGCGAAGCCGCCGATGCGTACGTCGTGCGCGTGTGCGCGTTAAAGGCAAAGGCCGCGCGCGCGCGATTGCTCGCCGGCGGCTTCGCGTCCGCGCCGATTCTCGTCGCCGATACGACCGTCACCATCGACGGGCTGATTCTCGGCAAGCCGCTTCACGAAGAAGACGCCGTCGCGATGCTCGAACGCCTCGCAGGCCGCGAGCATGAAGTGCTGACGGCGCTCGCCGTCGTCGATGCCGATGGCGCGTTGCTGGAACCCGCGCTCTCGCGCTCGCAAGTGCGTTTTTCGAACGTCGACCGTGCTGCGCTGCAACGCTACGCGGCATCGGGCGAGCCGCTCGGCAAGGCGGGCGCGTACGGCATTCAGGGCCGCGCGGCCGAGTTCATCGAGCGAATCGACGGGTCCTATTCGGGTATCATGGGTCTGCCCCTTTTCGAAACCGCTGCTCTCTTGCGCCTGGCGCGCGTCGCATTCTAAACAGGCCATGAACGAAGAAATCCTGATCAACGTCACACCCCAGGAAAGCCGCGTCGCACTGGTTCAGCAAGGCGCCGTTCAGGAGCTTCACGTCGAGCGCACGCTTTCGCGCGGGCGCGTCGGCAACGTCTATCTCGGCAAGGTCGTGCGCGTGCTGCCGGGCATGCAGTCCGCGTTCATCGACATCGGTCTCGAGCGCGCCGCGTTTCTTCATGTGGCGGATATCTGGCATCCGCGCATCGCGGGCGAGCCGCATAACTCACAGCCGCATACGCCGATCGAAAAGATCGTCTTCGAAGGTCAGTCGCTGATGGTGCAGGTCGTGAAAGACCCGATCGGCACCAAGGGCGCGCGCCTGTCGACGCAGGTGAGCATCGCGGGACGCACGCTGGTGTATCTGCCGCAGGAGCCGCATATCGGCATCTCCCAGAAGATCGAGAGCGAAGCGGAGCGGGAGGCCGTGCGCGCGCGACTGACCGCCGTCCTGCCCGCCGACGAGAAAGGCGGCTACATCGTGCGGACCATCGCCGAAGACGCGACGAGCGAAGAACTCGCGGCCGACGTGGCGTACTTGCGCAAGACCTGGGCGACGATCGTCGCGCAAGCGCAGCGCGTGCCGCCCACCACGCTGCTCTATCAGGATCTGAACCTCGCGCAACGCGTGCTGCGCGATTTCGTCAACGACGAAACCACGCGTATTCAGGTCGATTCGCGCGAGACGTTTCAAATGCTCGCGGATTTCGCCGCGGAGTTCACGCCGGCGGTGGCGTCGCGTCTGCATCATTACACCGGCGAGCGGCCGCTCTTCGATCTGTACAACATCGAGGCGGAGATTCAGCGGGCGCTGTCGCGGCGCGTCGATCTGAAGTCGGGCGGCTATCTGATGATCGACCAGACCGAAGCGATGACGACCATCGACGTGAATACGGGCGGGTATGTCGGCGCGCGCAACTTCGACGACACGATCTTCAAGACCAATCTCGAAGCCGCGCATACGATCGCGCGGCAACTTCGTTTGAGGAATCTCGGCGGGATCATCATCATCGATTTCATCGACATGGAGAATGTCGAGCATCGCGATCAGGTGCTGGGCGAGCTGAAGAAGGCGCTCTCGCGCGACAGAACGCGCGTGACCGTGAATGGCTTTTCGCAGCTCGGGCTCGTCGAGATGACGCGAAAGCGCACGCGCGAGTCACTGGCTCACGTGCTGTGCGAGCCGTGTCCGGTGTGTCAGGGCAAAGGTCAGGTGAAGACGCCGCGCACCGTCTGCTACGACGTGCTGCGCGAAATCATGCGCGAGTCGCGGCAATTCAATCCGCGCGAGTTTCGCGTGGTGGCTTCGCAGCAGGTGATCGATCTGTTTCTGGAAGAGGAATCGCAGCATCTGGCGATGCTGATGGACTTCATCGGGAAGCCGGTTTCGCTGCAGGTGGAGAGTAATTTGTCGCAAGAGCAATACGACATCGTGTTGATGTAGCCTCGCCCAAAGTCATTCGAGCGAGGCCGACTGCCTCACGCCGCCTGCTGCTGATACTGAATCCGATGCAGATGCGCGTACAAGCCGTCCTTGCGCAGCAACTCCGCATGACTGCCCTGCTCCGCGATCTTCCCCGCTTCCATCACGAGGATGCGGTCGGCGCGCTCGATCGTCGAGAGCCGGTGCGCGATGACGAGCGTCGTGCGTCCTTTCATCAGCGTCTCGAGCGCCGACTGCACGTGCCGCTCCGATTCCGAGTCCAGCGCCGAGGTCGCCTCGTCGAGAATCAGGATCGGCGCGTCCTTGTAGATCGCGCGCGCGATCGCGAGACGCTGGCGCTGCCCGCCCGACAGACGCATGCCGTTGCCGCCGACGAGCGTGTTGATTCCGTCCGGCAAGGACGCGACGACATCCGCGAGATTCGCCGCCGTCAGCGCCGACATCACGCGTTCGGGGTCCGGCGTCTGCCCGTACGCGACATTCGCGGCGATCGTATCGTTGAAGAGCACGACGTCCTGGCTGACCATCGCGAGCTGGCCGCGCAGGTCGTGCAGGTTGTACTCGCTGATGGGCACGCCATCGACGAGCAACTGGCCGGCGCGCGGATCGAAGAAGCGCGGCAGTAGATTCACGAGCGTCGTCTTGCCGCTACCAGAGGGGCCCGCGAGCGCGACCATCTCGCCCGGCGCGACCTTGAACGACACGCGATCGAGCGTCGGCCGGTCGACCGAGCCATAGCTGAACGACACGTCGCGGAATTCGACTTCGCCGCGCGCGCGTTCGAGACGCCGGCCGCCGCCAGCGGGCTCGGCCGGCTCGTCGATCAGGCCGAAGATCAGCTCGGCCGCCGTCATGCCGCGCTGCAAGGGCTGATTGATGTCGATCAGATGCTTGAGCGGCGAGATCACGAGCAGCATCGACGTGACGAACGCGACGAAGCCGCCGACCGTCGTCTGATCGTTGGCCGATTGTACGACCGCGATCGTGATGACGATGGCGAGCGCGATCGATGCGAGAAACTGCGTAAGCGGCTGTGCGAGACCACCCGAGACTTGCATGCGCATCGAGTAGCCGCGCAACCGCTGGCTCATCTCCGTGAAGCGGTCGATTTCGTACGGCTCGCCGTTGTGCACCTTGACGACTTTGTAGCCGCCGACCGTCTCCTCGACGATATACGACAGATCGTTCGTCAACGACTGATGCTCGCGATTCAGGCGCCGCAGCCGGCGGTTGATCTTGCTAACGAGCCAGCCGATCGCCGGCAGGATCACCGCGACGATCAGCGTGAGCCGCCAGTTGAGGATGAACAGATAGCCGAGCAGGAACACGACCGTGAGCGAATCGCGCACGAGCGTCACGACCACGCTCTGCAGCACGCTCAGGATCTGATTGACCTCGAAGACGATCGCGTTGATGACCGTGCTCGCGGTTTCGCGCTGAAAGAAGCCCGCGCTCGTATGGATCATGCGCTGGAACATTTCGAGCCGCAGTTGCAGCAGGATCTTGTTCGTCACGTAGGAGAGAAAATAGCCCGATGCGTATTGTGCCCCGCCGCGCACCAGCGCAAGGCCGATGACCGCTGCGGGCACGAGCCATTTCGCATGATCGCTGCTCTTCGAGCCGAAACCATGGTCGAGCAGCGGCTTGAGCAACATCGGAATGCCGGCCTCGGTCGCGGCGACGATGCCCATCGTCAGCAGGCCTAGCATCACCATGCCGAGCAGCGGACGGATATACGGCCATAGCCGTTTCATGACGGCCATGGGCGAGCTGCTTTCCTCGCCGCCGATCGGTTTGCGCAAACTTGCCTGGTTGTTCAAGAGCGTATCTCCACTTCGCACGGCGCCGGAATCGCCTGTCGCGCAAGGTTTGTTGGTTTCGTCATCAGCCAGGACGGCTCGCCGATCAGCCGATCGGACCGCGGCCCGGGTTGCCTTGCGGCTGGCGCGTGTCGTGTGTGATGACCGCGAGCAGCACGGCCCAGAAAAGCGCGATGAGCGCCGTGCTCATCACCACCGTGAACACGTCGATGCTCAAACCGAAGATGATAACCGACCCCGACACCGCGATCCCGCAATAGGCGGCCGTCGAAACGTCCCGTTGCGGCGATTTCCGATAGCGCACGAAATACAGAAGCGGCCCGAAGTAGAGCAAGGCCAGACAGACGACGCCCACCGCGCCGAGTTCGGATATCGTCGAAAAGAACTCGCTATGCGCGCGCTGATTGACGATGAAACCCGGAACTTCGCCCTTGTTCGCCATCTCTTTCAGCGACGCCTCCAGATGCCCCTTACCGACGCCCAGCAGCGGATGCGCCTCGAACAGATGGATCGACGCGCGCCAGAGCTGCAAACGTGCACCGATGGAACTGTAGGCGCCCGAGCCTTCCGAAAGCATCACGAGATCCGAGCGCGTCGCCATCACGCGTTCGCGGCCGAGCGGCGACGCGAGCAAGGCGGACATCGCCACGATCGCGACCAGCAACGCGGCGAGCCAATGTCGCCGCCGCCTGATCCAGCCGAAATTGAGCGAGCACAGCACGAGGAACAGCGGGATCGCGAGCCATCCGCCGCGCGTGCCGGACAAGTAGGATGCATACACGCCGCCCGCGAGCCCCAGAAGCTTGATCGCAATACCGACGCGTTTTACGAGCACGTTGGGGTAGTCGTCCCAGCGCATCGTCATCACTGAGAGAAAGCCGAGCAGGAGCGCCGTATTGCCGTAGGGAATCGGATTCGTATAGTCGTTGCCGAGACGATTGAGATCGTTGATCGTCATGTGCAGGTTGCTGTCGACGGCCCAGAGGCCCGCGCCGATCGCGCCCAGCGCGCAACCCCAGCCGAGCGCCTTCAGGTAGCGGACCGGGAGATTCACGAGCAGCAGAAAAATAGGCAGGCTCAGCGCCAGACGCGAAAGGCCGTCGAATTCACGCGGCAGATAGTAGCCTTCGATCGCCTGTTGCAGCGGCAGATAAACCATGAAGCACAGCATGGCTGCGGTGTACCACGGATAAGCGGTGACGAGCAGACCGCCCTTCAGCCGAAACGGCTTGCTGAATCCGGCAAAGAGCGCAATAGCGAGCAACAGGAAAAAGCAGTAACCGGTTCCACCGCGCACGATCAGTGTGGTCGCGGGCGCCAGCAAAACCATGCCGGCGATGACATAACGCAGAATTTTTTCCAAATCGATGAACCTGACATGGGTTCGACCGGCCGTTCCGGTCGCGCGCCCCGAAAACCCGCGATATTATAGCCGTTGCCGCCTGGCACGCTCTTCGCTCACGGAACGCCTGACTCGCGCCGGGAAGGCATGCCGGTCATTCCATGCGTTGTGAATCCGAAATGCCAGCGACACCTAAAACAGAGCCGGACGCACCGCTCGCCAGCCTCCTGCTCATCACGTTCAATCAGGAAGAAACCGTCGCCGACGCCATCCGCGGCGCGCTGGCCCAAACCTGGACGCCGCTCGAAATCCTCATTTCCGACGACGCCTCCGCCGACGGCACCTTCTCTGTCGCCGAACGCTGCGTGCGCGATTATCGCGGCCCGCACACCGTGCGCCTCTATCGCAACGAGAAGAATCTCGGCATCAGCGCGCATCTGAGCGCGCTCGCGGCACGCGCATCGGGGGAAATGCTCTTCATCGCGGCGGGAGACGATATCTCCCGCCCCGAGCGCGTCGAGCGCGTGATGCGCGACTGGCTCGCGAGCGACAGGCGCTACGACCTCGTCGCGACGGACCTGCAGGATATCGACGCCGACGGCAATGCGCACGGCGTGCTGCGCGTGACCGACCTCGACGGCTACCGCACCTTCGAAGACTGGTCGCGGAACCGGCCGCACGTCGTCGGCGCGGCGCATGCCTGGGCGCGGCGTCTCTTCAACGAATTCGGACCGATCGCGCCCGGCATCTACGGTGAGGACCAGATCATGACGTTTCGCGCGATCATGAGTCACGGCGCTCATACGCTGCATGAACCGCTCGTGCAGTACCGGCGCGGCGGACTGTCGAGAAAGCGCAAATGGCGCACGCCCGCGGATTTCGTCGCGCGCATCAAGCTGGCGAACGTCAACGGTACGGGCGAAACGAGCCAGCTCGTGAGCGATGCCGAGAAAGTGGGCGTCGGCGGCCCGATGCGCGCGCTGCTCGCGAAGAAGTCCGCGCGCGAAAGCTATGTCAGCGCGATGTTCGGCGAGCGCTCGCTCGCGCGCAAGCTCGCGCTCGTCATGGCGTCGAAAGACGTGGACTTCGGCTTTCGCGTCAAAATGTTCGTCTATGCGACGTGTCCGTGGCTGCTTTCCCCGTTCTTCTTCGTGAAGTGGCATGTGCGCGGATGAGCGCGCGAGCGTCGCGCCCGGCAGAACAACAAGGCGCTAGCGCCACTCGAAAGGCACCATGACATTTCCAACCCTCGGCATCGCCATCATCACCCACAACGCGGCCGCGCGGCTCGCGCAATGCCTGCAGGCCGTTTCCTTCGCCGATGAAATCGTCGTCGTCGACGGCGGCAGCAGCGATGCGACCGTGGGCATCGCCGAGGCGCATCGCGCGCGCGTGATCGTGGCGCGCGACTGGCCAGGCTTCGGCCCGCAGAAGAACCGCGCGCTCGACGCGCTCTCGACCGACTGGGTGCTGTCCATCGACGCCGACGAGATCGTGTCGCCCGAACTGGCCGCTTCGATCCGCGCCGCGATCACCGATCCGCAAGCCGACGTCTACGCGGTCGACCGCCTGTCGAGCTTCTGCGGCACATGGGTGAAGCACAGCGGCTGGTATCCCGACTGGATTCCGCGCCTGTTCCGGCGCGGCACGGCGCGCTTCTCGCCCGATCTCGTGCACGAGCGGCTCGTGCTGTCGACCGGCAAGCCCGTCGTGCGCCTTTCCGGCAAGCTGATGCACTACTCCTACGAGGATTTCGAAGCGGTATTGCGCAAGCTCGACGCCTACTCGACGGCGGGTGCGCAACAACGCCACGCGGCCGGAAAGCGCGGCAGCTTCGGCATCGCGGTGTCGCGCGGCGCGTGGGCGTTCGTGCGGACTTACGTGCTGCGCCGCGGCTTTCTGGACGGCAAAACCGGCTTCATGATCGCGCTATTCAACGCGCAGACGGTCTACTACCGGTTCCTGAAGCTGGCGCATCTCAACGAAGCGCGCTGATTGGCTCAGCGCTTCGCATCGATGTCACGCGCGAGATCGAGCAAAGCGCGCACATGCGACTCGACGCTCGCGTCATAGCGCACTGCGCCGGCTAGCGCGCGCGGGGCGTCGCGCCGCGCTTCGATCGCCTCCTGCACCGTGCGGCGCAGATCGTCGGCGTCGCCAGGTTTGAAGACGTGCTTCGCGTGATCTGCAATGGCGTCGCAACAGCCGATGCACGCCGGGAAGATCACCGGCGTCCCGGACATCACCGATTCGATGCCGACGAGTCCGAATGGCTCGTAGCTCGACGCAAGAATGGTGAAATCCGCCGCGCGATACGCATCTTCGATGTTCTTCGCGTAGCCGACATAGCGCACGTTCGCTGCCGGCTTCTCGGGCGCGCGGCCCGCGACGGCGATCACGACGTTCATCCCGGCGAGCGCCTTCTCGATCAGCGGCAAGCCCTTGCGCTCGTGGCTGCTCGACGGAAACAGCAGCACGGTTTCATCCGGTTCGAAGCCGAACTGTTCGCGCAGACGCGCACGCGCAGCGGCACCGACGGGCGAGAATCGCGCGCCGTCGACGGGCGGATAAAGCACGCGAATCTTGCGGATATCCACGCCATACAACGCGCGCAGCTCGTCGCTCATCATGTCCGAATGCGCGACGACCACGTTCGCGTGCGCGTATTGACGCCGCTCCAGTGCGATCTGCCGCGTGTCCGAGGGTTTCTCGCGCCGCCCGGTCGCGCGCAGGAAGCCGATATGGGTGCCGCCGCAAATGGCGATCTCGGAACCTTCCACGCGATTGCAGCCGATGAGCACGTCGACCTTCGCCTTCTTGCGCGCACGCTTGAGCGCCCACGAGAAATACGCGTCGCGCAGCTTGCCCGGCAGAAACGACACCTTGATGCGATGCGGCTCGATCAATCGGCTTTCGGGCAGCGACGTGTCGATCTTGCGGGCGAAAAACGCGGGCTTGCGCTTGCCTTCGAAGCCCGCGGCGGCGAGGCCGCGCACGAGATCCATCGCGTAGCGTTCGAGTCCGCCGGAATGCTTGAGCGCATTCGCCGAAATGCCGATCCGCATCAGTAGACGATTTCGATCGCGCTGCCCGCGAATTCGCCGCGCAGCGCCGTGATGAGATCGTCGGTCGGCTTCACGCGCCACGCGTCGCCGAGGCGCACTTCGCCTTCGGCATGCTCGCTGCGATAGACGATGCTCACGTTCAGGCCGTTCGGAATCGGCGCGCTTTGACGCTGGCGGCCGTTCTCCTTCACGGGCATGGGCGGCGGCGCTTCCTGCGCGCCCGCCGCATGCGCTTCGAGCACGCGGCGCAGGCGCAAGGCATCGGCGTTGCCGTTCATCTCGACCTTGACCGACTGCGCGTAGCGGCTGCGCGCGCGTTCGAGGTCCATCGCCGTATCGACGGTGAAACGGATGCCGCCCGTGAACGCGTCGTTGCGCGCCATGCCCTGCACGACGAGCAGCTCGTCTTCCTTGAAGAGCGCCTTGTTCGCTTCGAACTGCTCGTTGAAGACGGTGACTTCGCATTGGCCGCTGCCATCGTCGAGATTCACGATCAGCATCTTGCCGCGCTGGGTCATCTGCGTGCGCATGGCGGAGATCACGCCCGCGATGAGCTTGTCGCGCCCTTCCTTTAGCTCGCCGATCTTCTGGCGCACGAAGCGGCGCACTTCACCCTTGTAGGCATCGAACAGATGGCCCGACAGATAGAAGCCGAGCGCGGTCTTTTCTTCTTGCAGACGCTTCTTGTCGGACCACTCGGCTTCGTCGACGTACTCGTGCTTCGCGAGCGGCGCGTCGCCCATGTCGAAGAGGCCGGCTTGCATTGCGTTGGCGGCGGCCTGATCGGCGGCTTCCATCGCCATCGGGACGGAGGCGAGCAACTGCGCGCGATTCGCGTGAATCGAATCGAACGCGCCCGCGCGGATCAGCGCTTCCACCGTGCGCCGATTCACGACACGACGGTCGATGCGCTCGCAGAAGTCGAACAGATCGACGAACGGGCCGTCTTCGCGCGCACGCAGAATCTCTTCGATTGCGTTCTGGCCGCTGCCTTTCACCGCACCCAGGCCGTAGCGAATGGTCTTCGAGCGCTTGCCATCGGCTTCCGCGACCGGTTCGAAGCGATACGCCGACTGGTTGATATCGGGCGGCAAAACCGCCATGCCGTTCGCCAGGCAGTCTTCGAACAGGATCTTGACCTTGTCCGTGTCGTCCATGGCGAGCGACATGTTGGCGGCCATGAATTCCGCCGGATGATGCGCCTTCAGCCACGCCGTGTGATACGCGAGCAACGCATACGCCGCAGCGTGCGACTTGTTGAAGCCGTAGCCGGCGAACTTCTCCATCAGGTCGAAGGTCTCGTCCGCCTTCTCGCGCGTGAGGCCGTTCTTCGCCGCGCCTTCCGCGAAAATCTCGCGATGCTTGGCCATTTCCTCGGGCTTTTTCTTGCCCATCGCGCGACGCAGCAAGTCCGCGCCGCCGAGCGAGTAGCCGCCGATGATCTGCGCCATCTGCATCACCTGCTCCTGATAGACCATGATGCCGTAGGTCTCTTTCAGAACAGGTTCGACGCGCGGATCCGGATATTCGACGATCTCGCGCCCGTGCTTGCGCGCGCAGAAGCTCGGGATCAGGTCCATCGGGCCCGGCCGATACAACGCCACCAACGCGATGATGTCCTCGAAGCGGTCCGGCTGCGCGTCCTTCAGCATGCCCTGCATGCCGCGGCTTTCCAACTGGAACACGGCGACGGTGTTCGCTTTCTTCAATATCTGGAACGAGGCCGGATCGTCGAGCGGAACCTGCGCGAGGCTCCAGTCCTTCTTCGACGGATCGAGGCGGCGAATATAGCGCTCCGCCCAGTCCAGAATCGTCAGCGTGGTGAGGCCCAAAAAGTCGAACTTCACGAGGCCGACGGCTTCGACGTCGTCCTTGTCGTACTGACTGACGACGCCGCCGTCTTCGCCTTGCGTGTAGAGCGGGCAGAAGTCCGTGAGCTTGCCCGGCGCGATCAGCACGCCGCCCGCGTGCATGCCGACGTTACGCGTCAACCCTTCAACGCGCTGCGCGAGTTCGAGCAGTTGATGCACTTCGTCTTCGGAATCGAAGCGTTCCTGAAGCGTGGGCTCTTCCTTCATCGCGTCCGCGATGGTCACGTGCTTGCCCGGCTTGAACGGAATCAGCTTCGCGACGCCGTCGGTGAACATGTAGCCGAGATCGAGCACGCGGCCGATGTCGCGCACCGCCGCCTTCGCCGCCATCGTGCCGAAGGTCGCGATCTGCGACACGGCATCCGCGCCGTACTTGCCCTTCACGTACTGAATGACGCGGTCGCGCCCTTCCTGACAGAAGTCGATGTCGAAGTCGGGCATCGACACGCGTTCCGGGTTCAGGAAGCGCTCGAACAGCAGGTTGTAGCGCAGCGGATCGAGATCGGTGATGCCGAGCGCGTACGCGACGAGCGAACCCGCGCCCGAGCCCCGCCCCGGACCGACCGGCACGCCATTGTTCTTCGCCCACATGATGAAGTCGGCGACGATCAGGAAGTAGCCCGGAAAGCCCATCTTGATGATCGTGCCGCATTCGAAATCGAGGCGCGCGTAGTACGTTTCGCGCTGCGCGCTGCGTTCGGCTTCATCGGGATAAAGCTGTTGCAGACGGACTTCGAGGCCTTCCTTCGACAACTGCACGAGGTAGTCGTCGAGCGACATGCCGTCGGGCGTCGGGAACAGCGGCAGCTTCGGCTTGCCGAGTTCGAGCGTCAGATTGCAGCGCTTCGCGATCTCGACAGTGTTCGCGAGCGCCGACGGAATGTCCGCGAAAAGCGCGCACATCTCGTCCTGCGTGCGGAAATACTGGTCCTGCGTGAAGCGCTTCTGCCGACGCGGATTCGCGAGAATATCGCCTTCGGAGATGCACACGCGCGCTTCGTGCGCGGTGAAGTCGTCGGGCGTCATGAACTGCATCGGATGCGTCGCGACGACCGGCAACTTCAGCTTCGCCGCGAGCTTGACCGCTTCCTGCACGTAAGCCTGCTCGCCCGGCTGACCGGCGCGCTGCAGTTCGATGTAGAACGCGTTCGGAAAGAGCTTCGTCCAGCGCTCGGCGTTGCGTTGCGCGGATTGCACGTTGCCCGCCGCGAGCGCCATGCCGATATCTCCGCCCTGCGCGCCCGAAAGCGCGAGCAGTCCCGTTGCGAGCCCTTCTTCGAGCCATTCGACCATCACCTCGGCGCGGCCGCGATACTGGTTCGTGAGCCACGCGCGGCTCAACAGCTCGCACAGGTTGAGGTAGCCCTGTTTGTCGCGAACGAGTAACAGGAGGCGCGAAGGCTTGTCGCGATCGGCGGGATTGGTAATCCAGACGTCGCAACCGGCGATGGGCTTCACGCCCATGCCGCGCGCTTCCTTATAGAAGCGCACGAGACCGAATGCGTTGCCGAGATCGGTCAGCGCGAGCGCGCCTTGCCCGTCTTTTGCGGCAGCCTTGACGACGTCGTCCAGCCGCACGATGCCGTCGGCGATCGAGAATTCGGAGTGGACGCGGAGATGAACGAAGCGGGGATCTGACATGGCGGTATTGTACATGCGGGCCATCGGCTGAACCGGCGCCGAAGGGCGCGTTAGCCGAACGGATAAGGCCCGCGCCGCGCCCGGAATTGCGCGTGCGCAAGGCTTCGCGACGCGACAGCGGGAATCCGGCGAAGATGCGGGCCGTTTGCGGGATAATACGTGTTTTGCGCGCGATTTTCGCCCGCACTTTTTACCCGTCACAGCCGTTTTGCGCGTCATCCGATCATGAGCATCCTGAATCTCTCCGCCTATAAATTCGTCACCATCGAAGACGGCCCCGCGTGGCGGCCGCTCGTCACCGAACGCTGCAACGCGCTCGGTCTGAAGGGCACGATTCTGCTGGCGCCGGAGGGCATCAATCTGTTCATCGCTGGGCCGGTCGCCGAGGTCCGCGAGTTCATCGACTACATCCGCACGGACGCGCTCTTCGGCGGCCGCTTCGCCGATCTGCAATTCAAGGAAAGCCTTTCCGCGAAGCAGCCGTTTCGCCGCATGCTGGTGAAGCTCAAGCGCGAAATCATCACGATGAAGAAGCCCGCGATCAGGCCGGAACTCGGCCGCGCGCCGTCCGTCGACGCGCCCACGCTCAAAGCCTGGCTCGACCGCGGCCACGACGACGAAGGCCGTCCTGTCGTGATGCTCGACACGCGCAACGCATTCGAGGTCGATGTCGGCACGTTCGACAACGCGCTCGACTACCGAATCACGAAGTTCAGCGAGTTTCCTGAAGTGATCGAGCAGAATCGGGCGGATCTGGACGGCAAGACGGTCGTGTCGTTCTGCACCGGCGGGATTCGCTGCGAGAAAGCCGCGATTCACATGAAGGAAGTGGGCATCGAGCATGTTTATCAGCTTGAAGGCGGCATTCTGAAGTATTTCGAGGAAGTCGGCGGCGCGCACTACAACGGCGAGTGCTTCGTGTTCGATTACCGCACGGCGCTCGATCCGAACCTGCAGCCGACCGCAACCGCACAATGTTTCGGCTGCCGCGCGGTGGTGTCGGTCGAAGATCAGCAGTCGCCGTTCTACAAGCCGGGCGAGGCGTGCCCGGCTTGCCATCCCGACGCGAAGGTCGGCGCCGCCGCGTAATGACTTATCGAGGACGATTTGCGCCCTCACCCACCGGCCCGCTGCATGCGGGCTCGCTCGTCAGCGCGCTCGCGAGTTTTCTCGATGCGCGCGCGCACGGCGGACGCTGGATCGTGCGCGTCGAAGATGTCGACGCACCGCGCACGGTTCCCGGCGCCGCCGATGAAATCCTCGCGACGCTCGAACACTTCGGCATGCACTCGGACGAGCCGCCCGTCTGGCAGAGCGCGCGCGGCGACGCGTATCGCGCCGCGTTCGAGCGTCTTCAGGCGACGGGTCTCATCTATCCGTGTGGTTGCACGCGCCGCGAAATCGCCGACTCGCTGGTGAACGCCCACGCGCGCCATGCGACGCTCGCCTATCCGGGAACGTGCCGCACCGGCCTGCACGGCAAGCCCGCGCGCGCGTGGCGGCTGCGCGTGCCGGACGGCGACGCGGCAGTCGTCAGGTTCGTCGATCGCTGGCAAGGCGCGCAGACGCAGGATCTCGCGACCGAAGTCGGCGATTTCGCGCTGAAACGCGCCGATGGACTGTGGGCCTATCAGCTCGCGGTCGTCGTCGACGATGCCGATGCCGGCATCACCCACGTCGTGCGCGGCGCCGACCTGCTCGATTCGACCGCGCGGCAAATCTACTTGCAGCAGTGCCTTGGCGTGCCGACGCCGGAATACCTGCATGTGCCTGTGGTCAACAACGGCATCGGCGAAAAGCTGAGCAAGCAGACGGGCGCGGCGCCGCTCGATCGCAACGCGCCGCTCGATGCGCTCGTCGAAGCGGCGCGGCATCTGGGCATCGAAGCGCCGGCCGCATCGCTGGAAACGTTCTACAGCGCCGCAACGGCGGAATGGGCGAAGCGTTTCGCGCGCTAGACGCAAAAAAGGCAGCCGCGCGGGCTGCCTCTTTCGATTCGAAGCGCAACGAAAATCACGACTTGCGCGGCATGCCCAGACCGCCGAGCAACGCCGCGAGCGGCTGCTTCGGCGCGCTCTTGCGCTCGGGCTCGACCGTTTCTTCCTGACGCTTCATCGCCGAGGGCGACGGCTCGTACGGCTTTAGGAAAAATTCGTCGATGGGCTGCTGACGGCCGCGCGGGCGATCGTGCGTGCCCGTCGTGCGGCGGCGCGGACCCGACTCGTCGCGCGGCGAATGCCGATGCTCCGTGCGCTCCGGTCGACCGAATCGCTCGTCACGACGCGGCGCCGATGCGTCGCGGCGCGCGCGAATCGTCACTTCGAGCGGCTCGACCTGGAGCGGACGCTTGATCAGCTTCTCGATGTCGGCGAGCTGCTTGCGCTCGTTCGCGCTGCACAGCGACAGCGCATCGCCCGATGCGCCCGCGCGCCCGGTCCGGCCGATGCGGTGCACGTAATCTTCCGCGTTGAACGGCAGATCGAAGTTGATGACCGCCGGCAATTCGGCGATATCGAGACCGCGCGCGGCGACGTCGGTGGCGACGAGCGCCTCGATCTCGCCGCGCTTGAACGCGTCGAGCGCCTGCATGCGTTCGCTCTGCGAGCGGTCGCCGTGAATCGCCGTCGCGACGATGCCGTCCTTCTCCAGCACGCGCGCGAGGCGGCTCGCGCCGATCTTGCTATTGCAGAAAACGATCACCTGCTTCAGTTCGCGCTCGCGGATGAGCTGCGCGACCGCGCCGGATTTGTCGCTTTCGTGCACTTCGTAGACGATCTGGCGCACATTCGCATTCGTCGAATTGCTGCGCGCGACTTCGATCGTCTGCGGATTGCGCAGATACGTGGACGCGAGCTTCTTGATTTCCGGCGAGAACGTCGCCGAGAACAGCAGCGTCTGACGTTCCTTCGGCAGCAGATTCAGGATGCGCTGGAGATCGGGCAGAAAGCCCATGTCCAGCATGCGATCGGCTTCGTCGAGCACGAGCATCTGAACCTGACCGAGATTCACCGTCTTCTGCTGAACGTGATCGAGCAGACGGCCCGGCGTCGCGATCAGGATCTCGACGCCACGGCGCAACGCGTCGGACTGCGGATTCATGTCGACGCCGCCGAACACGACCGTGCTGCGCAGCGGCGTGTGCTTCGAGTACGTCTGCACGTTGGCGGCGACCTGGTCAGCGAGCTCGCGCGTCGGCGTGAGCATCAGCGCGCGCACCGGATGACGCGCGGGCGAGGCGCTCGTGTTCGCGCTCGGCAAGAGCCGCTGGATGATGGGCAGCGAGAAACTCGCGGTCTTGCCGGTGCCGGTCTGCGCGGCGCCCATGACGTCGCGGCCCGCGAGGACGACGGGAATGGCCTGCGCCTGAATCGGCGTGGGCGTCGTGTAGCCGGACTCGCGCACCGCTTTCAGGATGTCGGCGGACAAACCGAACTGGTCGAACGTCGGCGCTGCGGCCGGTGCGGTGGACGTGTTCGTGGCGACGGAATCGGACATGGTGACTATATTGGCTTTCGCTAAAATGCCGCACGATGCGGCGCGCGTAAAAAACTCGGTCGGTTGTTTCTGTCGATCGTCTCGATCGGTTGCTTACGCGGATGGTTTCGTTGGTGCACGCGGCGCGTCGGTCAAGCGCAAGGTGCGCGCGCTGGACGGGGCGGCCGGTCAATCGAGCATCACGCCCCGCTCATTGCTCTGTTTCGATCCGCGCGCCGGCGTTCCGATGGAACACGGCTTCGATGACGCCTTCAAGGCACGCGGCATCGCGCGATCTGTCTTCCAAAGCGGCCGGGCGCTCGACGCCCATGTGCCCGCTCAAGCGGCATCGAACGGCGATGCCGGAAATTCTGGACTCGATCCGGCCGCGATTTTTACAGCCGGAAAGCCGCACATTGTAGCACCGCGCGCCGAGGCGCTCCGGCGGCGCGAGAGCGCACCCGGAGCGTACAGCAAGCGGCGCGCCTATTTCTTGCGCGCCTCGCAATCGGCGAGCAGCGGCGGCGAATCTTTCGCGGCCATCTCATCGTAGAGATTCGCCTGCGGGCCCTTGGTCCACCACGTATATTGATCGGCGACGTATTTCGCGCCCGATCCCGCGATCACGTTGACGAACAGGAGCTTACGTCCGTCGACGGTCAACGCCGCGAAGCTCTGATGGTTGCGCGTGTTCGTGTATTGAACGGACACGCTTTTGCCGTCCTTGCAGTCGTAGCGCGTGGTCTGCGTCGACGCGGTCTGGATCTGCGGCACGGTGAGCGGCATGGCGAGCGCCGCCTGGGCGCCGAGCAACGCGAGCATGATCGCAATCGGTTTTTTCATCGTTCGATTCACTTGTGTCTGGTGCGCGAGGCAGCGCTCAAGGGTCGATGACTTCCGCGCATGCGTCGGTCGGCGCGGCAGCGACATGCCCGACCACCGGCACGATTTTCAGTCCCGCCGACGCGATCCGGCACGGCGCCGCCGCAAGTCCGCAGCCCGAAAGCGCCACGCAGACCACGACGAGCGCGGACATCGGTTTCCATTTCACTTGCTCGCTCCCGCCGGCGCGCGCGCCGGTCATCTGGCCGAAACCGGCCTCACCTTCGACGCTGCGAGTTTCGCGCGTTCGCGCGCTTCGCCGGTGTCGGCGCCCGTTGCGAGCGCGACGCCCATGCGGCGCTTCACGAAACTTTCCGGCTTGCCGAAAAGCCGCAGATCCGCACCCGGCACGGCGAGCGCTTCGGCGACGCCCTCGAACGCGATGCCCGCTTCGTCCAGCCCGCCGTAGATCACCGCCGACGCGCCGGGCGCGCGCAAAGCGGTATCGACGGGCAAGCCGAGGATCGCGCGCGCGTGCAGTTCGAACTCGGAGAAACGTTGCGTCGCGAGCGTGACGAGGCCGGTGTCGTGCGGGCGCGGGCTCACTTCCGAGAACCAGACGTCGTCGCCGCGCACGAAGAGTTCGACGCCGAAGAGTCCGCGCCCGCCGAGCGCGGTCACGACCTTCGCGGCGACATCGCGCGATTTGGCGAGCGCGGCCGGACTCATCGCCTGCGGCTGCCACGACTCGACGTAATCGCCCGCGACCTGAACGTGACCGATCGGATCGCAGAAGTAAGTTTGCGTCTCGCCGCTCGCGGGGTCCGCCGCGCGCACGGTGAGCTGCGTGATCTCGTATTCGAAGTCGATGAAGCCCTCGACGATCACGCGCCCGTGATTCACGCGCCCGCCCGCCATCGCGTAGTTCCACGCGGGTTCGACGTCGGCGTCGCTTTTGAGCACCGACTGGCCTTTCCCCGACGACGACATCACCGGCTTCACGACGCACGGAAAGCCGATCTTCGCGATCGCCGCCTTCATCTCGTCGAGCGATTGCGCGAACGCGTACGGCGAAGTCGGCAAGCCCAGTTCTTCGGCCGCGAGCCGCCGGATACCTTCGCGATTCATCGTGAGCTGCGTGGCGCGCGCCGTCGGGATGACGGTTGCGAGCCCGGCCGATTCGATATCGGCGAGCGCTTCGGTCGCGATCGCCTCGATCTCCGGCACGATCAGATGCGGCTGCTCCTTCTCGACGAGCGCGCGCAGCGCGGCGGCGTCGGTCATGTCGATCACGTGCGCGCGATGCGCGACCTGATGCCCCGGCGCGTTCGCGTACCGGTCCACCGCGATCACTTCGACGCCCAGCCGCTGCAATGCGATGATCACTTCCTTGCCGAGTTCGCCCGCGCCGAGCAGCATCACGCGCGTGGCATTGGGAGAAAGCGGCGTGCCGAGGCGCGTGGCGCCGGTGCGGCGTGGATCGGTCTGCATGAGTGCTCCAGAATCGGGTGGTGAGGTCAACGAGGCGCAAAGCGGCTGAATTGGGCGCGATGTTAACACGCAGCACCAGCGGCGACACTTTGCCGTTCGGCCTATTGACAGGCGAATGCGCGTCGGAATTCCCGGCGCGTTTCCGATCGATGGCAAGCTCCCGAAAGCGCAGCCAGGCATTTTGTTGCATCGCGGCGCTGGACAAATCACAGGACGCGTGCGATACCCTTACGCTTTCGCCAGCTTCAGGATCATCGATGCCCACGCACTTCCCTCGCGCGTCCGCGCTTACCTCGCCGCGCTCATCGTCAAATCCGCTGTGGCGCCGCAAGAAGGCGCTCGCGCTGGTCTCCCGCACGTGCGCGCTCGTGGTCGCGGCGAGCGTCGTCGCCGGCTGCGCGATGCCGAAGCACACCGATGCAAGCGCCCCGCCCACCGATCCCTATAATCCTGCCGCCACGCAACTGCTCGACGATACGCAATGGGCGCTCACGAGCTGGACCGATGCCAGCGGCCAGCCGCGCGCCATCCCGCACGCGGGCGAGAACAACGCGCAGCCGCTCACGCTCGATTTCTCTACCGCGAACGGACGCCGTCAGGCGAGCGGCTTCTCGGGCTGCAACCGCTTTGCGGGCGCCTACGAGCTGAAGAACGGCAAGCTCACGTTCGGTCCGCTCGCCGGCACGCGGATGGCGTGCGTGTCCGGCGCGGGCGCGGCGCTCGAGCGGCCGTATCTCGACGCGCTCGCACACGTCGCGAAGAGCGGCGTGCAGATGAATCCGCCGCAAGCGCTGCAACTGACGCTCGACGACGGTCAGGTGCTCACCTTCGCGCCACGTGGGAAGTGATGTGTTGCGTACTCGCGGCAGGAACGTCGTGCGCGTGCGCCAGCCGTTAAACTGCTCGATCGAACAGCCCGGCCGACCGGCGATATCGCTGCGCCCGGGCAGCAGTCTCATTTGTTTCACCCAACATTGATTCAATCTCAAGCATGCACATGGTAGTTCTCGGCTGGTTCGGTGCATCGGTCGTCTGGTTCCTTCCGCTCTTCTGGCGCATCGTCAAACAGGCGCTGCCCGGCGGCGCAGGCGTGCGCGGCCCCGGCACGATCCGCCTCTGGATCGGGTTTGTCGCCGTGCTGATCGCGAGCAGCACGCTCGAAGGCGCGCTCGCAAACTCGCTCGAAACGCAGGCGAACATCAATCGCATCGGACTCGCGCTCGCCGCGGCGCTGAGCGGCCCGGCGCATCTGGCCGGCGCGGGCGCGATCGCGGCGCTCGTGCTCGCCATCTTTCTGCCCTGGCTGATCGAATTCAGCTGGCGCTCGGTGCTCGCATGGGCCGACGAAGCGTTCGGCTTCGGCCTGCCGCAAAGCTGGCTCACGCCCCGCGAACGCGAAAGCGAGTCGCGGCAACAGTCGACGACCCGTGACAAGGCGCGCGACAAAACGCGTGACAAGACGGCGAACTGGTTCGAACGGCGCGCCCGCGCGAAGACCGCACGCGATTCGCAGGAACGCGCCCATCGCGCCGAGCGTTTCGATTCGCCGACGCCGCGCACCTTGCCCGACGAGCCGACGCTCGGTCTGCCGACCGGTCATCGCAGCACACGTTATCAGCGGCCGACAGCGTGGCGCCCGCCCGCGACCGGCAAGAGCGGCGCGAGCCGCACGGTGGCGGCCGCCGCGAGCGCCGTCGCCACGGCCGAGGCGTACGCGAAACGCCCCGCCTTCGAGGCCGCAGGCGTCGCTCCTCCCGTGACGCAGACCGAGCCGATGGCGCCTTCGGGCTGGTTGAATTCGTCGCCATCGGCGGCGAATCGCGAGGCCCGCGCGCCGTTTGCGCCGCGTCAGGCGTCGGCGTTCGAGCCTTCCGGATCGGGCCTGCGCGCATCCGTCGCCGTCGACAAGCCGCGCGTCCAGACGCCGCCTCTAGCGCCGCGCGTGGATCGCCCGCGCAGTCCGGCGACATCGATGCCCGCGCAGCGATCGACGGGCGTGGCGAGCATGTCGACATCCGTCGGCACGAATCCCGGCACGAATCCCGGCGCGTCACGCCGGCCGCCTGTGACGCAAGCCCCGCAGGGCTTCAGGCGTCCCCCGGCGCGTCCGGCCGCAGCCGCCGCAGCCGCCGCAGCCGTTTCGACGCGCGAGTTCGCGCCCTCGCCGCTCGCCGCGCCCGCGTTCTCGCGTCCTGCCGCGCCGCTCGGACCGCCGACGCCGCCGCCCGCGCCCGAAGCCATCCAGGCGGCGCTGCGCTCGATCGAAGAGAAGACCGCGATGTGGACGTCACTCGCGGGCGCGAGTCTCGCGCGCGGGCATGTGGCGATGGCGCGCGCCGCGCAGCCCGAAGTCCAGCCGGCCGCCGACGTACCGGAGCTGGCGGCGCCCGTGAAAAGCATCGTCGAAACGGCGCCGGAAGTGACGCCGCTCGTGGACGTGCAGGAAATCGATGAACGCATCGATCCGCCGTCGATCGACGCGCACGTCATCGCGCCCGCGCTCGTCGAACCGCCGCCGCTTTTCGACATGCGTCTGCCCGAGCCGTCGATTCCCGAATTCGCGGCCTCCGAGCCCGACACGCCGCCCGCGATCGAGGCCGTCGAAGAGGAAGCGGAAGAAACTGCGATGCCGGAGCCGGCGCGCATCGATTTGCCGTCCGAACCGCCGCTGCCTCGCCCGGACGCAACGACGGCAGAACCCGTGCCTGTGGTCCGGGAGCGAGAACCCGAGCCCGAGCCCGAGCCGGACCTGCGCGATCTTGCGCAAACGCCGCCTTGGCTGGACGCGCCCGAGCCCGCCGACGAGCAAGGCGAGCCCCCTCCCCCATCGCTGCTTCGAGTGGTCGATGAGCCGGACGAAATGCCCGCCGAAGATGAACAACCGGTCGCCGAACAGCAGGCATCGGGCGACGAGTTCGCGACGCCGTCGAACATCGTGCGCTTTCCGGTAATCGCCGCCGCGCCGGTCGCGCCGCTGCCAGCGGTCGCCGCGCCCGCCGCTGCGCCCGTGGTGAATCAGCCGAGCCCGGCGCCCGAACCGCGCCCGCCGGTACGCGGTTCCGCGCCGACGGAATTCGAATTCCACGCGCCGCACGCATCGGCGGTGGAATTGCCGACGCTCGATCTGCTCGAACCCGCATCCGATGAAGTCGAGCCAGTCTCCGAGGAGCGTCTGAACGAAACCGGCCTGCTCATCGAGCAGCGCCTTCAAGAATTCAAGGTGCCGGTCACGGTCGTCGGCGCGTCGGCGGGTCCGGTCATCACGCGCTTCGAGGTCGAACCCGCGCTCGGCGTGCGCGGCAGCCAGATCGTCGGCTTGATGAAGGATTTGTCGCGCGGCCTCGGCCTTACGTCGATTCGCGTCGTCGAGACGATTCCCGGCAAGACCTGCATGGGCCTCGAACTGCCTAATCCGAAACGCCAGATGATCCGCCTTTCGGAGATCCTCGAAGACGACGTGTACCGCAACTCGAAGTCGAATCTGACGATCGCGATGGGCAAGGACATCATCGGCAATCCGGTCGTGACGGATCTCGCGAAGGCGCCGCACATGCTGGTCGCGGGCACGACGGGCTCGGGCAAGTCGGTCGCGATCAACGCGATGATCCTCTCGCTGCTTTACAAGGCGAAGCCCGAGGACGTGCGCCTCATCATGATCGACCCGAAGATGCTGGAGCTTTCCGTCTACGAAGGCATTCCGCATCTGCTCGCGCCCGTCGTCACCGACATGAAGCTCGCGTCGAACGCGCTCAACTGGTGCGTCGGCGAAATGGAAAAGCGTTACCGGCTGATGTCGGCGGTCGGCGTGCGCAATTTGCAGGGCTTCAACCAGAAAATCCGCAACACCGAAGCCGCCGGCAAGAAGCTCACGAACCCGTTCTCGCTCACGCCCGATGCGCCCGAGCCGCTCTCGACGCTGCCGCTCATCGTCGTGGTCATCGACGAACTCGCCGATCTGATGATGGTCGCGGGCAAGCAGATCGAGCAACTGATCGCGCGTCTCGCGCAAAAGGCGCGCGCGGCCGGCATCCATCTGATTCTCGCGACGCAGCGGCCATCGGTGGACGTCATCACCGGCCTCATCAAGGCGAATATTCCGACGCGCGTGGCGTTTCAGGTGTCATCCAAGATCGATTCGCGCACGATTCTCGACCAGATGGGCGCGGAATCGCTGCTCGGCGCCGGCGACATGCTGTTCCTGCCGCCCGGCACCGGCTATCCGCAGCGCGTGCACGGCGCGTTCGTCGCGGACGAGGAAGTGCATCGCGTGGTCGAACATCTGAAGCAGTTCGGCGAACCGGAGTACGAGGAAGGCATTCTGTCCGGACCGACGCCCGAAGGCGGCGGCACGCAGGATCTTTTCGGCGATTCGTCCGATGCCGAAGCCGATCCGCTCTACGACGAAGCTGTCGCATTCGTCGTGCGTACGCGGCGCGCGTCGATTTCGTCGGTGCAGCGGCAATTGCGCATCGGCTATAACCGCGCGGCGCGGCTCGTCGAGCAGATGGAAGCAGCAGGCCTCGTCTCGCCGATGGGCAGCAACGGCAACCGCGAAGTGCTCGCGCCGCCTGGCCCCGCCGAATAAGCGGCGCGCCTGAAGCGTTACCAGAGCCGCAAGCGGCGCAACAGAAAGATCGTGATGGCGGCGCAGCACGCCATCACGCCCACCACGATCCAGAACGACGCCGGATCTTTCGTGCCGGGCAAACCGGCCACGTTCATGCCGAAAATGCCGGTCACGAGCGTCGCGGGCAAGAGCAAGGCAGACATGATCGCGAGCCACAGCAGCTTGCGGTTGATGTCCTCCGAAAGCGCCGCGGCGATCTCGTCCTGCAACAGCTTCGCGCGTTCGTACAGCCCTTCCAGACCGCCGCCCAAGCCGTTCAGCACCTGGATCGCCTGCACGAGCGCTTCCATCGAACGCGGCTCGGCCCATTCGAGCTTGCGCAAGACGAGCTGCGTGAGCGCATTGCGCTCGGGATCGATGAAGCGCCGCACTTCCACGAGCCGCCGACGCACGTCGCCGAGCACGGAGCGGCACCTGGCGTGGCCGCCTTCGAGCACGCTTTCCTCGACATCGTCGAGACAGTCGCCGATTTCGTCGATGCGATCCGCGAAAGTGTCGTTCAGCGCGCGGATCAGGCCCGCGAAAAGATCGACGGTATCGCGGAACATCGCGCCTTCGAGCACGGCGTGACGCAGCCGGTCGGTCGATTGCAGCGGCCGCGCGCGCACCGTGATCATGCGATGCCGGTCGACGTAAAAGCGCAGCGCGCCGGTCGCGCGGTTCGCCTCGCGGGCATCGGGCGCGGTGGCGTCCGGCGTCTTCGCGACGAGCTCCAGGTCCGCGACGACGCCATACATGAAGTTCGATCCGATATGCACGCGCGGACGCTTGTCCTCGCCGTTCAGGAATTCGCGCGCGACGTCCGGCATCGACGTGACGCCTTCGAGCCAGCCTTCGACGGCGTCGTCGTTCGCGGACAGATGCAGCCACGTCGGGCCATCTCCGGCGACGGCTGCGCGCGCTTCGTCCCACGTCAGCCGCAACGCCTCGCCGCCCGCGAAGCTGAATGCGCTGATGAATCCCGGCGGCGCCGGTTCGTTGCGCTTCGCCGGGCGCTCGCGGGCGTCGAATGTATGAGTCGTGTTCAAGTTGCTTTCCCTGCTATTGCCTTTCGATTTCCTCAGTACACCTTTCAGTCGATGCGAAAGACAGGCGTATCAAAAAGGCATCGTACTAGAACTCGTAGCGGCCCCAGAAGAAGGCGACGTTCCCGTCGTTGAGACCGGGAATGTGCGGGATGATCGTCGCCATCACCGACGTGCTCCGGTAGCGGATCGAGCCGATCGGCAGCGCGAGCGGCAACGGCAGGTAATGCGCGATGTCGCTGCGCGCCGTGAAGCCGACGAAGAATCCGCCGCCCGCCTGCAATCCGCCGAGCACCGGCTTCGTATACCACTGGCGCGCGTAGCCGCCGATCGGCTCGAAATTGTGATGCGAATCGGAAAAGGCGAATGCGAACAGGATGTCTTCGTTACCGTTCGCGTCGGTCCAGTGCTTGCCCGCGCCTCCGCCCCACGACCACGGATTCAGTTCGCTGCGATTGTCGAAGCCGTTGATGTGCCAGCCGTAGCCCGTCACGTAAAGATCCCAGGTGCCTTCATGCGCGACGCGCATCACGCGCTGGCACGCCGACGACATCCAGTCGCGCTTGTAATCGCATTCCTTGTCGTCCGCGTGGGCCGCGCACGACACGCACAGCATCGAAATCGTGACTGCCTTGACCAGTGTTGTTTTCATCGTCCGCGCCCGGTCGTTTCAATCGCCGCGATCGACGCGTCACGAAGGCGATACGAACTTGAAATCGACCGGCGAGCCGATCGACAGCCGCTTCGGGTCCGACGCAAGCTCGCCCGTCTGCGGATCGCGGCGAAAGAAATACGCGCTGTCGCTCTCCTGATTGCCGACGATGAGCCAGCGCCCGGTCGGATCGATTGCGAATTCGCGCGGCGTCTTGCCGAGCGTCGGATAGCGCTTGACGAGCTTCAGATGGCCGTTCGCCGGATCGATCGAGAACTGCACGAGTTCGTTGGCGTCGCCGCGATTGGTCGCGTACAGGAAGCGCCCGTCGGGCGACAGATGAATCGCGCCGCCGCCGATCTTCCCTCTGAAACCCGGCGCGATCAGCGAGGCAGTCTGGATTTGCGTGAGCTTGCCGTCGCGGTAATCGAACGCGAGCACCGATGCGTTCAGCTCGGTCGTCAGATAAGCGTGCTTGCCGCTTGCGTCGAAGACCAGATGGCGCGGCCCCGAGCCCGCCTTGATCGGTGTGTAGCGCGATTCGGTCGGACCCAGCAGACCGCGGCTCGATGCGGACGGATCGGCCGTGTACCGATAGGCGAACACCTTGTCGACGCCGAGATCCTGCGCGAAGAGATACTTGCCGTCGGGCGAGAACACGGTCGAGTGGACATGCGAATTGTCCTGCCGTCCTTTCACCGGACCGGCGCCTTCGTGATGCACCGTCAGCACCGAATTGCCGACGTGGCCATCGGAAGCCAGCGGAAACACCGCGAAGCTGCCGCCCGGATTGGACGCGACCGAATAGTTGGCTGTCAGCAGATATTTGCCGTCGGGCGATATCGCGAGATAGCACGGATCGTTGCCGTCCGATGACACGCGATTGAGAAAGCTCAACTGGCCGCTCGCGCGATCGAAGCGAAAGGCGCTGACGCCGCCGCGTTGCGTTGCCGGGCCGTTGTCGCCGGGCAATTCGTTCACTGCGTACACGTAATGGCGGTCGCGGCTCACGACGAGATACGACGGATTCACCGTCTGCGCCGACGCGATGCGGGACAGCTCGCCGCTGCCCGTGTCGAACCGATAGACATAGATGCCTTCGCTCTTGCCACCGCCCGTATAGGTGCCGATGAGCAGATCGTAGACTTCGCCGCTGGCCGGTTTCGACGCGGCGACGTCGCTCGCGGTGCCCGGTGCGGCGGGCGTCGCGCCCGTTTGCGCGAAGGCCTGCGCCGCTGCAAACGAGAGCATCAGCGCGACGCCTTTCGCCCACGCGACGCGCCTGGCGCGCTTCGGGCGCGCGTCTTGCAAGACGTGCATCAGCGGATTCGCGCCGCAAGGTTGGCTCGGGTGCATGAAACCTCCTCTTCGTCTCTTTGATGCTTGTTATCGGGAGCGGCGCGCGAAACCGCCGACATCGCAAGGCCCAAGGACGTGCGGGAGCAAGTTCCGCTCCAAACGATGAAAACGACGATACACCTTTGCACGACCAGCCAACCGACACGATTCGAACCAACAACAGGAGTTGCCGCGATGACCATCCACCTAAGCCTCGCCCCGCTCGTCTCGCTGATCGCAGGGATCCTCATTCTCATCATGCCGCGGCTGCTGAACTTCATCGTCGCGATCTATCTGATCGTGATCGGGCTGATCGGCCTGTTCGGCATGGGATCGGCTCATTTCTGACGGGCGCGCGACTGTCGTTGTGACGCCGATTCCCGTCGGCGGTTCCACGGACGCGCACGAACGCGCGAACGCACGCGTACGGAATGTCCGTGCGCGTGCGCAAAGTGTCACGAAAGAAGGACGCGCGGACCTGCCGCGCGGATCGGCCGTGTCAGCCGTTGGCGAGCTGATCGAGACGCAGGCGTCCCTGCAGCGACAGCGCACCGACCGACACGCCGGTCACGCCGAACGTATAGCGGTTGAAACAGCCGCGCTCCGTAAGGAACGCGGCGGCGGCGTCCATCGCGTTGCGCGACAGTCCGAGGTTCTTGTGATCGAGCGCGAGGAGCATGTCGGCGTCCGATACGCGGCTCGCGGCGGAAAGAATGGCGATGCAGTCAGCTTTCGACGGATAGAGCATGGGATTCTGTTCCTCGAAAACGCTACGTTGAAAACCGGAAGAGACGTTGCGCGAAGCGACTGCATGACCCGCGCGCGAGACGACCGGGAACATGCTGAAAGACAAATGAAAGGCACAGAAAGTTTCCGCGCCCTGCTCGAAAAGGCCGCGGCGCGGATGCCTTTCACGAAGCTTCATTCTAAACATCAGTCGAAAGCAGAAGCAACGGTGCGTTCGGCGCTTCGCTAGTCATTTTCCGCCAACCGTTCGACACGTCCCGATGACGCCCGGCCCGGTTTCCTGCTCGCCGTGAACGATTGCGGCAGAATGCGGCCAGAAAGCATGCATGACGTCCGTCGCCCCGACCGCCGACGACGCCGCGTTTCGCTCGGGCGCTCGTGTCCCGAATCGTTTGCTCAACCCGCGGCGCGTTTCGATTCGGCCCGCGCCGCCTGCAGGAAGATGTTCGCTTATGCCCGCACTGATCGAAGACTATGCAATGGTCGGCGACGGCCACACCGCCGCCCTCGTTTCCCGCGACGGCTCCGTCGACTGGCTCTGTTGGCCGCGCTTCGATTCGGGCGCGTGCTTCGCCGCGCTGCTCGGCACGCCCGAGCACGGCCGATGGCTCCTCGCGCCCGACATGCCCGACGGCGAGTCGCCTGTCGTCAGCCGCCGCTATCGAGATGACACGCTGGTCCTCGAAACCGATTTCGAGACACCGCAAGGCGCGGTGACGATCGTCGATTTCATGCCGCTTCGCAACGGCCATTCGGAGCTGGTGCGTATCGTGATCGGACGCCGCGGCACGGTACGGATGAAGATGGAACTCGTGCTGCGCTTCGATTACGGCTCCGCGGTGCCGTGGGTCAGCCGCCTGCCCGACGACAGTGGCATCCGCGCGATCGCCGGGCCGGATCTCGCGGTGCTGCGCACGCCCGTCGATCTCGTCGGCGAGAACATGCACACGACCGCCTGCTTCGATGTGAGCGAGGGCGAGCGCGTGCCGTTCTCGCTGTGCTATTCGCAGTCGCATCTGCGCTTGCCGCACGCATCCGATCCGAATACGCAACTCGCGCGCACCGAAAATCACTGGCGCGAGTGGTCCGGGCAAAGCGAGCTCAACGGCCGCTGGGCGAGCGCGATCCGCCGCTCGCTCATCACGCTGAAGGCGCTCGCGTACGAGCCGACGGGCGGCATCGTCGCCGCGCCGACGACATCGCTGCCGGAACAGCTCGGCGGCACGCGCAACTGGGACTACCGATACTGCTGGCTGCGCGATGCGACCATCACCCTGCTCGCGATGATGCGCGGCGGCTACTACGACGAAGCCCGCGCATGGCGCGCGTGGCTGGGCCGCGTGATGGCGGGCTCGCCCGCGCAGATTCAGATCATGTACGGCATCGCGGGCGAGCGCCGCCTGCCCGAATGGGAGATCCCGTGGCTGCCGGGATACGAAGGCGCGGCGCCGGTGCGGATCGGCAACGGCGCGGTCGACCAGTTGCAGCTCGACGTCTACGGGGAAGTGATGAACGCGCTCCATCTCGCGCGCGTCGGCGGGCTGCAGAGCGATGAAACCGCGTGGTCGATCCAGTGCGCCATGCTGCAACACCTCGACACGATCTGGGAAGAACCCGACGAAGGCATCTGGGAAGTGCGTGGCGGCAAGCAACACTTCACGTTCTCGAAGGTGATGGCGTGGGTCGCGTACGACCGGGCGATCAAGTCGGCGGAAAGCTTCGACCTGCCTGGCCCGATCGATCACTGGCGGGAGATGCGTGCGCGCATCCGCGCCGAGGTGCTGAAGAAAAGCTGGAATCCGAAGCTCAACTCCTTTACGCAGGCTTATGGCAGCGACGCGCTCGATGCCAGCCTGCTGCTCATTCCGTTGCTCGGATTTTTGCCGCCAAAAGATCCGCGAGTGACCGGAACCGTACATGCGATCGAGACCGATTTGACGCACGATGGGCTCGTCAAGCGCTACCACACCGCGGAAGTCGCGGACGGGCTGCCGCCCGGGGAAGGCACGTTTCTGGCTTGTAGCTTCTGGCTGGTCGACAATCTGGCGCTGCAGGGCCGGATCGACGAAGCGCATCAAATGTTCGAGCGCCTCGTCGGTCTCGCGAACGATGTCGGGTTGTTGGCCGAGGAGTACGACACGGTGGCGAAGCGCATGGTCGGGAATTTCCCGCAAGCCTTTACCCACGTGGCTCTCGTGCACACCGGGATGAACCTGATGCGTCACGAGGAAGAAATGGCGAAGGCGACCGGTCAGCCGTCCGGCTCGGAACATCACGCCGAATCGGAAGCGCAGGCCGAAATCGACGCTGCGGCGGGAAAGTCATAAATCTCTGTTTTATTGGCGAAATCAGTGTTTTGACGGTAATATTTGTGCAATGCACAAAAAGTATGATTGCAGGATGTGTTGTTTCCAGGCGAGCAATTTCAACCGATCGGTTGAATTGAACGTTTAATGCGCGGAAAATATTGCCTCGACTCAAGTTGCATTCTTCCCGCGTCGATAACGCGCAGGTGGCAACGCGAAAAGGCACGCGAAGCATCGCAGGAAGTCAGTGCCCCGGCAGCAAGGCGACAGCCCGCCGCGCCGCCGGGGATCTTCGAAAGCCGTTGAAGTTCGTCGCCGGAAGCATTGCCGGGATCAACGGGCGTACCGGTTTCCACCGGAGTTACTGGGGCAACCATGCTCTATCAAATTCACGAATTCCAACGCGCCATGCTGTCTCCCCTCACAGCATGGGCCCAGGCAGCATCGAAATCCTTCGTCAACCCGGCCAGTCCGCTCGCCTATGTGCCGGGTTCGAGCCGTCTCGCCGCAGGCTACGAACTGCTCTACCGGCTGGGCAAGGACTATGAGAAGCCGGAGTTCAATCTTCATCAGATCGTCAAGGACGGTCACAACATTCCGATCGTCGAGCAGACGGTGATCGAGAAGCCGTTCTGCCGCCTCCTGCGCTTCAAGCGCTTCGCGGACGACAGCGCCACCGTCACCAAGCTGAAGAACGAGCCGATCGTGCTCGTGTGCGCACCGCTCTCGGGCCACCATTCGACGCTTTTGCGTGATACGGTCAAAACGCTCTTGCAGGACCACAAGGTGTACATCACCGACTGGATCGACGCGCGCATGGTCCCGACCGAGAACGGCCCGTTCCATCTGGACGATTATGTCGAGTACATCCAGGAGTTCATCCGTCATATCGGCGCGAAGGACCTGCACGTCATTTCGGTGTGCCAGCCGACCGTACCGGTGCTCGCCGCCATTTCGCTGATGGCGAGCCGCGGCGAAGACACGCCGCGCACGATGACGATGATGGGCGGCCCGATCGACGCGCGCCGCAGCCCGACCTCCGTCAATTCGCTCGCGAACGAGCACTCGTATGAGTGGTTCGAGAACAACGTCATCTACACGGTGCCGGCGAACTATCCCGGCGTCGGGCGCAAGGTCTATCCGGGCTTCCTGCAGCACGCGGGCTTCGTCGCGATGAATCCCGAGCGCCATCTCACGGCCCATTGGGACTTCTATCAAAATCTGCTGCGCGGCGACGATGAGGACGCCGAGCAACATCGCCGTTTCTACGACGAATACAACGCCGTGCTCGACATGGCCGCCGAGTACTACCTCGAAACCATCCGCATCGTGTTCCAGGAATTCCGGCTCGCCGAAGGCACATGGGAAGTCAACGACGAGCTCGTGCGTCCGCAGGACATCAAGCACACGGCGCTTTTCACGATCGAAGGCGAACTCGACGACATCTCCGGCAGCGGCCAGACGCGCGCCGCCCACGATCTGTGCACCGGCATTCCGGAGAAGCACAAGCGCCATTTCACGGCGGAAAAGGCCGGCCACTACGGCATTTTTTCGGGCCGCCGCTGGCGCACGATGGTGTATCCGCAATTGCGCGAGTTCATTCTCGAGCACGACAAGACGCCGAAGACCGAAGCCGTTCCGGCCTAAGGTACGAACGCACGAACGCGCCGGTACCGATTCCATCGCGGCAAACAAAAACGTCGCGCCTTGCAAAGGGCGCGACGTTTTTTCTTCCGACCGCGTCGATTCAGCGGCGCGTCAAAAAGGCCAGCAGCAACTCGGTATTCATCCGCACGATCTGCTCGCGCTGCGCCTGCTCGCTGAAATCGAGCCCGAAAGTCGCTTCCAGCGTGAAGCGATTCGAAACGATGTAATAACCGAGTCCCGACAGGATGATGTAGAACTTGAGCGGATCGACGTCGGTGCGAAACAGTCCGGCTTTCTGACCGCGATCGAGAATGGCCGTGAGCGTCGCGACGATCGGCGAAATGAGCTCGCGTATTCGATTCGATCCTTTGATATATCTCGCCTCGTGCAAATTCTCGTTGTTGATGAGGCGCAGCAACTCCGGATGATCCCGGTAGTAATCCCAGACGAAATGCGCGAGACGCGTCATCGCTTCGATAGGCGCAATGCCGTCGAGTTCGAGCGTGCGTTCCGCTTCGACGAGCGCCGATAGCGCATGTTCGAGCACGGCGGTGAATAACTGCTCTTTGCTACCGAAGTAGTAATAGAGCATGCGCTCATTGGTCTCCGCCCGACGCGCAATCTGATCGACACGGGCGCCGAACAAGCCACCGGCCGCGAACTCTTCTGCGGCGGCAAGCAAAATACGGCGCCGGGTGCCTTCAGGATCTCTTTTGATTTTCGGCTGATTCATGGTGGCATGACTCGGGAGCCGCGTTGCCGGATTAGCGTCACGCGGCCCGCATTGGGTACATGACGTGAACGGGCGCTGCCCAGGGTTATTGGGAAACACCGTCCTGCGGTCAAACGGAAAAGCGCTTCGATTATGCGCACATCGAAAGGACGTTGGCAATTGGGAGTAGAAGCCATTCGGCACGACTGTTGACGACTTCGGCGATAATGTCGATCAAAGCCGAGCGTGCGCCCGCGAAACGGGACGCGCGCCGAACAGGCAGCGTGCCCGTCGTCGTGGACGCCGAAGCGTTCTCTTCGCATCCGAAGCGCACCGCGCGATTCCCAACGCGATCTTCGCCCACGCTGCGCCAGTCCCCAAGGCATCATCGCAATTCCTCGTGACCGCAACCTTTTCCAAGACGCTCGCCGAGCGCATCGAAGACCTGCTGCCGCAGACGCAATGCACCAAGTGCGGCTACCCGGCCTGCCGGCCCTACGCCGACGCCATCGCCGCGGGCGAGGCGAGCTATAACCGGTGCCCGCCGGGTGGCGCCGAAGGTGTCGCGCGTCTCGCCGCGCTGCTGGGCGCGCCCGATATACCGCTCGATACGACGCATGGCGTCGAGCGCGCACGGCCCGTCGCGGTGATCGACGAGAACGTGTGCATCGGCTGCACGCTGTGCATGCAGGCGTGTCCGGTCGATGCGATCGTCGGCGCGGCGAAGCAGATGCACACGGTCATCGCCGAACTGTGCACGGGTTGCGATCTGTGCGTGCCGCCCTGCCCCGTCGATTGCATCGCGATGGTGCCCGTGACCGGCGATCGCACCGGCTGGGACGCGTGGAGTCAGGAACAAGCCGATGCTGCGCGCGCCCGGCACGACCGCCGCGTGGCACGTCTGGAGCGCGAGCGCGCCGAGGCGCAGGCACGCGCGAGCGCGCGTCAGGCCGCGCGGGCGGCGCAAACAGCGCAAGCGACGCAGGCCACGCACGAAGCGCAGCCCGCGAGCGACGATCCGGAAGCGAAGAAACGCGCGATCATCCAGGCCGCGCTGGAGCGCGCGCGCAAGAAGAAAGAAGAGATGGCGAAGCTCGGCGCCGGTCCCAAGAACACGGCTCACGTGAGCGCGGCCGTGCAGGCGCAGATCGACGAAGCGGAAGCGCGCCGCCGCCGTCTTGGCATTACGGACGACGCAAACGCGTCCCATCCCGATAAAGGCGATAAACCCGCGTAAGAACGGACATCGAATCATGAACGCCACGAAGCGCCGCGCGATCTACGAGACCTTGCAGAGCCTGAATCCGCACCCGGTGACCGAGCTCGAATACACGACGCCGTTCGAACTGCTGATCGCCGTGATGCTCTCCGCGCAGGCCACCGACGTCTCCGTGAACAAGGCGATGCGCAAGATGTTTCCCGTCGCCAACACGCCGGCAACGGTGCTCGCGCTCGGCGAGGAAGGCGTAGCGGAATACATCCGCACGATCGGGCTGTATCGCACGAAGGCGAAGAACGTGATCGCGACGTGCCGCATGCTCGTCGAGCAGCACGGCGGCGAGGTGCCGGACAATCGCGAGGCGCTGGAAGCGCTGCCGGGCGTCGGCCGCAAGACCGCGAACGTCGTGCTGAACATCGCGTTCGGGCAGCCGTCTATCGCCGTCGATACGCACATCTTTCGCGTCGCGAATCGCACCGGGCTCGCGCCGGGCAAGGACGTGCGCGCCGTCGAAACCGCGCTCGAGAAATTCACGCCGAAGGAATTTCTGCACGACGCGCATCACTGGCTGATCCTGCATGGACGCTATGTCTGCAAGGCGCGCGTGCCGGAATGCTGGCATTGCGCGATCGAGCCGCTCTGCGAGTATCGGCCGAAGACGCCCGCGCCCGTCGAATGAAGAGGGTTTGGGCAGAACCTGCGCATCGCGGTCTACAATAGCGGATTCAGAAACCCGCAATCGAATCAATACGTTATGTTCAACCCCAGCCGCGACGAAGTTCGCCAGTTCTTCACCGAAACGTGGCGCAAGGAGCGCGCCGGCGAGATTCTGACGCCGCTCGAAAGCATGGCCGCCGACTGGATCGGCGAGCATCCGGAATATCACGACGCGCTCGTGAACCCCGAATCGCGCGAAGCCGATTACTCGCCCGATCGCGGTCAGACGAACCCGTTTCTGCATCTGTCGATGCATCTCGCGATCAGCGAGCAGCTTTCGATCGATCAGCCGCCGGGCATCCGCCGCGCGCACGACAGGCTCGTCGCACGCCTCGGCTCGCCGCACGACGCGCAGCACGCGATCATGGATTGCCTCGGCCAGATCATCTGGGAAGCGCAGCGCTCCGGCACCCCGCCCGACACCGACGCCTATCTCGCGCTGATCGAGCGCCGTGCTTCGCGCGACTAAGCATCGAAACTGGACGCATCAAGCAAAACACCCCGCTTCGAGCGGGGTGTTTCGTTGTGCGGATTGCGGGAGAAATCGCGCTTACTTCTTCAGCACGAGACTGCCATCGAGCGATTCGATGTATGCCGCGAGATCCTTCAGATCGCTCTGCGACAGGTTCTGCACCTGCGCCGCCATGATGGCGTTGTTGCGTCCGAAGTTCGGGTTGTTGCCGCCGATCTGATACTGCCGCAGCGCCCAGTAGATGTACGTCGCGTGCTGACCCGCGAGACGCGGATACTCGCCGCTCACCGGCTTGTTCAGACCGGGACCGTGACAGGCCGCGCAGTTGTGGCTGTCGGAAAGCGCCTTGCCGTTTGCGACATCGGCTGCGTGCGCGCTGCCGAACGCCGTCATGCCGATGAGCGCCGCTGCGGCGCTCGCTGCCTTGAAGCTTGAGTGAAGTGCCTTGGACGGCTTCATGAATTCTCCTTCCCGTTGTCGCTTTGCGTTCACGCGCGGATCACTTGTCGGGATTGTTCTTCGATTGGGGAGTCTGCGCAGCGTAGTACGCGGCGATATCGGCGATATCCTGATCCGACAGCGTCGTCGCGATGGCGCGCATCGTGTCGAAATGACGGTCGCCCTTCTTGTAGGCATGCAGCGCATTGGCGATGTACTGCGCGTTCTGGCCGCCCAGCATCGGCACTTCGTACACCTCGGGGTACGCGGTGCGATAGCCGGGGATGCCGTGGCAGCCGATGCACATCGCAACCTTGCCCTCTGCGGCCTTCGCGTTGCCGACGACGTCGGCCGACGCCTCACTCGCGAAGCCGGCGAGACCGGACAGCGCTGCAATCACGGCACATTTGCCGACGAAATTGTTCATAGCTCTTCTAACCTGGCTTGAGGGGAAATCCGGCGCTCACAAGGCCGCGGCCCGCGCCGAGCGCAATACAACCTTCTCGGGACTGTTTGCTGTTGCAGGGTCTGTCGCCACGCAGGCCAAAAAAATCGCGCTAATTGTACCGCGCGACCTACCCTCCGTCCACACGCGAACCGCGCCGAAGCCCTGCTGACAAGGGGAATCGGCTGAAAAGCAGCCGTTTGCCCTGCGACAATTCGTCCCTGTACACGCGATGAACCCGCTTGCGCGCACGCTTCACCCGCGCTCGGGCATGCAGCGTCGACCTGCCGATAAAGCGGCTCAAACGATACCGGGCGCGCCTCAATGCGGAAAGGTCTTCTGACTTATACTGGGATTTTTTTGCCAACCGGATCTTCGTCATGCGTTTCGAAGGCTCATCGCAATACGTCGCAACCGACGATCTCAAGCTCGCGGTGAACGCCGCGATGACGCTGCAACGGCCGCTGCTCATCAAGGGCGAACCGGGAACCGGCAAGACCATGCTCGCCGAGGAAGTTGCGGGAGCACTCGGCATGCCGCTTCTGCAGTGGCACATCAAATCGACGACGAAAGCCCAGCAAGGCCTGTACGAATACGACGCCGTCTCGCGCCTGCGCGATTCGCAGCTCGGCGACGAGCGCGTGAAGGACATCCGCAATTACATCGTCAAGGGCGTGCTGTGGCAGGCGTTCGAGTCGGACCAGCAGAGCGTGCTGCTCATCGACGAGATCGACAAGGCGGACATCGAATTTCCGAACGACTTGCTGCGCGAACTCGACCGCATGGAGTTCTACGTCTACGAGACGCGCGAGCTCGTGAAAGCGAAGCACAGGCCGCTCGTCATCATCACGTCGAATAACGAGAAGGAGTTGCCTGACGCGTTCCTGCGCCGCTGCTTCTTCCACTACATCAAGTTCCCGGACGCGGAGACGATGAAGGCCATCGTCGAGGTGCATTTTCCGAACATCAAGCAGGATCTGCTCGCCGCGGCGATGCAGAGCTTCTTCGAGCTGCGCCAGGTCTCGGGCCTGAAGAAGAAGCCGTCGACGTCCGAACTGCTCGACTGGCTCAAGCTGCTTCTGGCCGAAGACATTCCGCCCGAGGCGCTGCGCTCGTCGGATCAGAAACAGATCGTGCCGCCGCTGCACGGCGCGTTGCTCAAGAACGAACAGGACGTCGCGCTCTTCGAGCGGCTGCTGTTCATGAACCGCAACCATCGCTGATAACGACATGAGCCGCTGGATCGAACCCGTCACGCTGCAAGGCGAACACGTCAGGCTCGTGCCGCTCACGCCCGAGCACGAGCAGGCCCTCACGGCCGCCGCGAGCGATGGCCAATTGTGGAAGCTCTGGTACACCTTCGTGCCGCCGCCCGACAAGACGCGCGCCTATATCGACACCGCGCTCGACATGCGCGACCGCTCGGGCGCGCATCCGTTCGCGGTGATCGATGCGAAGAGCGGCGACATCGTCGGATCGACGCGTTACTTCAACGTCGACGAAGCGAATCGTCGGCTGGAGATCGGGCATACGTGGTATGCGAAGCGCGTGCAGAAGACCGCGCTCAACACCGAAGCCAAACTGCTGCTGCTCACGCACGCCTTCGACAGGCTCGATGCCATCGCCGTCGAATTCCGGACGCATTTCATGAACCACGCGTCGCGCACGGCGATCGCGCGGCTCGGCGCGAAGCAGGACGGCATTCTGCGCAATCATCAGGTCGGCAAGGACGGCGTGTTGCGCGACACCGTCGTGTTTTCGATCATCCGCTCGGAATGGCCGGCGGTGCGCGCCAATCTGAATTTCCGGCTCGAACGTTAAGCACGATGGAGAGCGCGCCATGCTGATCGACTTCTTCTACTCGCTGCGCGACGCGAAGCTGCCCGTTTCGGTGAAGGAATATCTGACCTTGCTCGAAGGGCTGAAGGCGCAGGTCATTTCGCCGTCGCTCGACGAGTTCTATTTCCTCGCCCGCATGACGCTCGTGAAGGACGAGAAGTACTTCGACAAGTTCGATCGCGCGTTCGGCGCGTATTTCCACGGCCTGACGCAGCTTCCCGACGAAGTCTTCGACATTCCGCTCGACTGGCTCAGGAAACGGCTCGAACGCGAATTCACGGCGGAAGAGAAGAAGCGCATCGAGGCGCTGGGCGGCCTCGACAAGCTCATGGAACGCCTGAAGGAACTGATGGACGAGCAGAAGGAGCGTCACGAAGGCGGCAACAAATGGATCGGCACGGGCGGCACGTCGCCCTTCGGGCATGGCGGCTACAACCCGGAAGGCATTCGCATCGGCGGGGAATCGGCGGGGAACCGCACCGCCGTGAAAGTGTGGGACGAGCGCGCGTACAAGGATTACGACGATCAGGTCGAAATCGGCACGCGCAACATCAAGGTCGCGCTGCGGCGCTTGCGGCGCTTCGCGCGCGAAGGCGCGAACGAAGAGCTCGATCTGCCCGGCACGATCCGCAGCACCGCCGCCAACGCCGGCTGGCTCGATCTCAAGATGGTGCCCGAGCGCCACAACAACGTGAAAGTGCTGATGCTGCTCGACGTCGGCGGCTCGATGGACGATCACATCAAGCGCGTCGAAGAGTTGTTCTCGGCGGCGAAGGCCGAGTTCAAGCATCTCGAGTTCTACTACTTCCACAACTGCGTGTACGACTATCTGTGGAAGAACAACCGCCGCCGTCACACCGAGCGCACGCCGACCTTCGACGTGCTGCACAGGTTCACGCCGGACTACAAGCTGATCTTCGTCGGCGACGCCACCATGAGTCCCTACGAAGTGCTGCAGCCGGGCGGCTCCGTCGAATACAACAATGCCGAGGCCGGCGCGGTGTGGTTGCGCCGTCTCGCGGATCAATTCCCGCATCACGCATGGCTCAATCCCGAGCCCGAGCGGCTATGGGAATATCGCCAGTCGATCTCCGCGATCCGCAACGTGCTCGGCAATCGCATGTATCCGCTGACGATGGCCGGCCTCGAAACCGCCATGCGCGCCCTGTCGAAGTAATCGAGACACCCGAATGAAAGCTTCCGCTCCGGCGCCCGCCGCGCCGCGTTTCCTCTTTGATACGTCGCTCTCCACGATCGTCGCCGGTTTCGTCGCGATGATGACCGGCTACACCAGTTCGCTCGTCCTGATGTTCCAGGCGGGCCAGGCCGCGCATTTGTCCGATGCGCAGATTTCCTCGTGGATCTGGGCGCTCTCGATGGGCATGGCGGTCTGCACGATCGGCCTGTCGCTGCGCTATCGCGCGCCGATCGTCGTCGCATGGTCGACGCCGGGCGCGGCGCTGCTCGTCTCGTCGCTGCCGAACGTCGCCTACGCCGATGCGATCGGCGCGTTCATCGTCTGCGCGGTGCTCTTGACCGCCGTCGGCCTGACCGGCTGGTTCGACACGCTGATGAAGCGCATTCCGTCGGGCATCGCCGCCGCGCTGCTCGCGGGCATCCTGTTCGAGATCGGCATCGAGATTTTTCGCGCCGCCGAGCATCGCACCTCGCTCGTCATCGTGATGTTTTTCACGTATCTCACCGGCAAGCGCTTCCTGCCGCGCTACGCGATCCCGGCGACGCTCGTCGTCGGCATCGCGGTCGCGGGCGCGCTCGGGCTGCTCGACTTTTCGCGCTTTCATGTGGCGCTCGCGCATCCCGTCTTCACGATGCCCGCGTTCTCGATCGCCTCGGCGATCAGCATCGGCATTCCGCTTTTCGTCGTCGCGATGGCCTCGCAAAACGTGCCAGGCATCGCCGTGTTGCGCGCCGATGGCTACACGACGCCTTCCGCCCCGCTCATCTCGACGACCGGCCTCGCGTCGCTCGTGCTCGCGCCGTTCGGCTCGCACGGCGTGAATCTCGCCGCCATCACCGCCGCGATCTGCACCGGCCGCGAGGCGCACGAGAATCGCGACAAGCGCTACACGGCGGCCGTCTGGTGCGGCGTGTTCTATCTGCTCGCGGGCACGTTCGGCGCGACCATCGCGGCGCTGTTCGCGGCGTTTCCGAAGGAGCTCGTCGTGTCGGTGGCGGCGCTCGCCCTCTTCGGCTCGATCATGAGCGGCCTCGCCAACGCGATGCAGGACGCGCGTCAACGCGAGCCCGCGCTCGTCACGTTCATGGTGACGGCGTCGGGCCTCACGCTGCTGTCGATCGGCTCCGCGTTCTGGGGCTTGATCGCGGGCGTTGTGACGCATGTCGTGCTCAATGCCAGACGCGCCTGACGCAGCCTACAATGGCGGAATCGGCCCCGATTTCCGGCCGATGCTTCCGCAATCGCTTTTGGCATTTCCGTCATGGCTTTGATCGACAGACTGCTGGCGCGCTCCACGCCGCCTGGCACCGCACCTAAGCGCAAGACGATCGTGCGCGTGCTGCTCGACGACGCCGGGCACGTCCAGGACGTCGTCATGAAGATGAGCTGCGGCGATCCGGCGAAAGACGCGCACGCGCTCGACGAAGTCCGCAAGATGCGTTTCGCGCGCGGCCAGTTGGACTCGGGCACGGTGCGGCGCTGGCACGAGCTCGCTTACGCGGCCGATTGAACGCGATTGAACGCGCGAGGCGGCGCGCCGGTCGAATTCCGGCACGCCGCGTGCGTGCGCGCACGGTATCAGCGCGTTCGCCGCGCTCGGGACTAGAATGGGAAAATGAATTCAGGGGCGCGCCGCGCGAACGAAGTCGCCGCGCGGCGTCGCAATCATGGGCAATCCGCGGGTTGTTTACCGCAATTTGACAAGACGCCACGCGTCTGAGACTCGACATGACATCCGCTCTCGACCAGCTCAAGCAATACACGACCGTCGTCGCCGACACGGGCGACTTCCAGCAATTCATCGCATTCAAGCCGCAGGACGCGACGACCAATCCGTCGCTGATCCTGAAGGCCGTCCAGAAGGACGACTACAAGCCGCTGCTCGAAAAGACCGTCAAGGAGCACGCGAAGAAGCCGATGCCGCAGATCATCGACAATCTGCTCGTCGCGTTCGGCACCGAGATTCTCAAGATCATTCCGGGCCGCGTGTCCACCGAAGTCGACGCGCGCTTGTCGTTCGACACGAAAGCGTCCATCGACAAGGCGCACGACATCATCAAGCTGTACGAGAACGCGGGCATCAGTCGCGATCGCGTGCTGATCAAGCTGGCGTCGACGTGGGAAGGCATCCGCGCGGCCGAAGTGCTGCAGAAGGAAGGCATTCACTGCAACATGACGCTGCTCTTCTCGCTCGCGCAAGCGGTCGCGTGCGCCGAAGCGGGCGCGCAGCTTATTTCGCCGTTCGTCGGCCGCATCTACGACTGGTACAAGAAGTCGGCCGGCGCGGAATGGGACGAAGTGAAAAACGGCGGCGCGAACGATCCGGGCGTGCAGTCGGTGCGCCGCATCTACTCGTACTACAAGAAGTTCGGCTACAAGACGGAAGTCATGGGCGCGAGCTTCCGCACGGTGAGTCAGATCACCGAACTGGCGGGCTGCGACCTGCTCACGATCAGCCCCGATCTGCTGAAGAAACTCGCCGACAGCAACGAAAAGGTCGAGCGCAAGCTCTCGCCGGAGAGCGTGAAGAACGAGAACGTGGAGAAGATCGCCGTCGACGAGCCGACGTTCCGCTTCCTCGTCAACGACGACGCCATGGCGACCGAAAAGCTCGCGGAAGGCATCCGCGCTTTCGCCGCCGATGCGATCAAGCTCGAAAAGCTGATCACCGCGCTGCAATAAGCGCGCTGAAAACAGAACCGCGAATCGCGCCGGATCACTGGTGCGATTTGCGGTTTTTTCCATTTCGCTGCTTCTTGACCTAATTTGACCGTTTCCGAGTCGACGTAGGACGCCGTTGCAATAGACTTTCGGGCTCTGGCGGCATGTCCGCTTTATATGCACGGAGTCATTCGGTCATGCAACTGGATACCTATATCTTCTACAACGGCGACTGCGCCGAGGCGCTCGAACTCTATCAGGCCGCGTTCGGGGCGCAGATCGCCGCGCTGGTGCGCTTCCGCGATGCGCCGGACGGCGGCAACGCCCCGCCCGACTGGGCAGACAAGATCATGCATGCGGTATTCTGCGTCGGCCCGAACGCGATTCTGGTGTCCGACGGCCGCTATGGTCAGCCGCGCAAGGACTATTCGGGCTTCACGCTGTCGATCGCCGCGGACGACGCGCAATCCGGCGAGCGCATCTTCAACATGCTTGCCGAAGGCGGCAACGTGCTCACGCCGTGGCAATCCACGTTCTGGACACAAGGCTTCGGCATGCTGACGGATCGTTTCGGCGTGCCCTGGCTCATCAACGTGGTGCACGAAGCCGAAGTGCAGGCAGCCTGAGCATTCACTGCTTCATGGATTGAGCGGCCGCGCCCCTTCGATATTCCACTGCCGCTCGATTTCCGACAGCCGCATCCGCAAGCGATCCACCTGCTCGACGAAACGCATCGCGAGCCAGTGCATGCCCTGCGTCGTCGCGTTCTCGTCGTCGGCGGCGTTCGATTGCGGCGCGCCCGACGCATCCATCGCGCGATACAGCAAACCGACGCGCCCGAAGCGCAGCGCGCGCGCCATCTGCAGGAGCTGTCCGCGCACCGCGTGTTCGCCCGGCGAGCACGCAATCGCAAAACGGCTGGGCGTTGCGCCCGAGACTTCCGGCATCGACGTCACGAGCATTTCCAGCGCCGCGAGAATCGAGCGATGCAGGCGCTGGATCTCTTCCAGCCGCGCCATCGGCACATCGGTTTCCTTCGCGACCGACTCCATCAGCGCGCGCGCCTGCACGAGCCGCTGGCTCATCGCATACATGCGGCGCGCCGTGTCCTCGGCGACGAGCGGCGTGCCATCCAGTAAAGCGCCGTAGATCCTCGCGCATTCGCGCAGATTGTCCGCGAGACGGTAGCGCCACGAATACGTCGCGTATTGCGGCAGCACGAACGAGAACGCGAGCGCGATCACGACGCCGATCATCACATTGGCCGTGCGCCACAAACCCGTGGAAAGCGGCAAGTCGCCGTGCCCGGAAACGATGACCATCGTGATCGCCGTGAGCAGCGCGACATAGCCCGGCTTGCCGATGGCGTAATACGCGCAGCCGCCCGCGACCAGGCACATCAGCACGAAGAACACCATCTGCGAGCCGGTCAGCGTCTCCGCGAGAATCAGCACGAGGCCGAAGCCCGCGCCGAGCGTCGTGCCGATGGCGCGTTCGGCGGCCTTCTTGCGGATGTTGCCGTAGTGCTGCAGCCCGCCGATCACGACGAGCACCGACACCGTCGCCCAGATGCCGTGCGGCATGTCGACGCCCGTCGTGACGGCGATCGACATCGCCACGGCAAGGCCGACGCGCAGCCCGTGGATCAGGTTCGCGTGCCGGTATCGGAAGTACGGCGACGTGACCCAGTGAACGAGGCGTGAGAGACGGCCGCGCCTGATTGACGTCGATGTCGGAGAAAGCATGGTTCGCTCACACGAAGGCTGTCCAAAAAAACGCCCGCAAAGGCGAGAAGCCTGTTACGGGCGTTTTACCAGCTTTTCGCGCGCCGCGCCGGGCAGGTGCGCGACGGCCGGAATCAGCCTTCCACGATGTCCAGATAATCTTCCGGACGCGTGCGGTCGTCGGAGCGCTTGAGGCCGAGAACGCGCACGAGCACGCTCACGACGATCGAAACGATGAGGTTCGCGATCAGCGCCCACACCGCCGCGTAGCCCGGCACGACGTAGCCGAACAGATGCAGCGGATAGATCGAGCCCTTCAGTTGCAGCGACACGGCCATCCACGTACCGACGCCGATGCCCGTCGCCCAGCCGATCAGCAAGCCGCGATGATCGAGCACGCGCGTATAGAGGCCGAGCACGAGCGCGGGCAGCGTCTGGATGATCCAGATGCCGCCGAGCAGTTGCAGCTGGATCGCGTACGTGAGCGGCAGCGCGAGAATGAACACCACCGCGCCGACCTTCACGATCAGCGACACGAGCTTGGCGACGTTGGTCTCCTGCTCCGGCGTCATGTTCGTGTTGACGAACTCGCGATGCACGTTGCGCGTGTACAGGTTCGCCGCCGCGATCGACATGATCGCCGCCGGCACCAGCGCGCCGATGCCGATCGCCGCGAACGCCACGCCCACGAACCACGACGGGAAGTAGTGCAGGAACAGCGCCGGCACGGCGAAGTTCGCGCCGTAGGCCTTGAAGTACTGCGCGTATTCCGGCATGTCCTTCACGCCCGAGGCGAGCGCCATGTAGCCGAGCAGCGCGAGCAGGCCGAGCACGAGCGAGTACGCCGGCAGAAGCGACATGTTGCGGCGGATCGTGTTGCCCGAATTCGACGACAGAATCGCCGTCACCGAGTGCGGGTACAGGAAGAGCGCGAGCGCCGAACCGACCGCGAGCGTCGCGTACGCGCTGTAGCCGTTCAGGCTCGCGGCATCGGGCGCTTTCAGCAGCAGCTTTTCAGGCGGCACGGTGCTGAAAATATGGCCGAAGCCGCCGAGCTGCGCTGGAATCACGATCATCGCGGCGATGATGGTGACGTAGATCAGCACGTCCTTCACCACGGCGATCATCGCGGGTGCGCGCAGGCCCGACGTGTACGTGTACGCGGCGAGAATCGCGAACGCGATGATGAGCGGCAGATCGCCGACGAAGCCCTGCGTCGAGAAGCCGAGCGCGCCGATCACCACTTCGATGCCGACGAGTTGCAGCGCGATGTACGGCATGGTCGCCACGATGCCCGTCAGCGCGACGGCGAGCGCGAGCATGCGGCTGTTGTAGCGCGCGTGCACGAAGTCGGCGGCGGTCACATAGCCGTGACGCTTCGCGATGCTCCAGAGCTTCGGAAACACGACGAACGCGAATGGATAAATGAGGATCGTGTACGGCAGCGCGAAGAAGCCCGTCGCGCCCGCGCCGAACACGAGCGCCGGCACCGCGACGAACGTGTAGGCGGTATAGAGATCGCCGCCGAGCAGGAACCACGTGACAATGGTCCCGAAGCGGCGTCCGCCGAGGCCCCATTCGTCGAGCTGGGCGAGATCGCCCTTGCGCCAGTGCGCGGCGATGAAGCCGAGAATCGTGACGCCGACGAAGAAGAGGACGAAGACGAAGGTTGCGGTGGTGTTCATCATCGCGCGCCTCCGTTCTTTCGTCCCGAGGGCAGCGCCTTCGTCTTCTTATAGACGACGGCGGTGATGACGGCGCTGATCAGCACCCACAGCAGCTGATACCAGTAGAAGTACGGAAAGCCCCACAGAACGGGCTCGATCTTGTTGTAGAAAGGCACCCAGACCACACCGATCCACGGAAGGATCAGAAGCCACAGCCAATGCTTGTTGCGCGGTTGTCCGGTGCCGGTCGTAGCTTCGTGAGCCATGAACGGTCTCCTCTTGTTTTGTCGTTATTGCGAGCCCGGCGGGATGCCGGTCGTCGGGTAGACATGCCGCTTGAAGCGCCCCGAAATAACAGAGGGAGTATATGGACCGATAAATAGCGCTCAAATCAGGGAGAATCCCGACTATTCAGATTCCGCTGATTTCTCTGCTTGCTTCTGTGATAGCCGCGAAAGGGCCAGAACGCACGCTCCGGCCCGATGCATGTTCGGTCAGATGGAGAACGAACCCGTCGTCGGGATGCCCGCGCTTTCGGCGAGACCCTTCACCCACTTGCGCGCGGGCAGGCCGAGTTGGGCTTCGATGAGCTTCGCGCGCGTTTCGAGCGCGGCGAATGGCACGTCGAGCGCGGGACCGGCGAAGGCGAGCGCGACGCGATTGCCGTCGTGCACTTCGGGCAGCGCGATCACGCGATGATCGAACGCTTCGTTCAGATGCCGCATGTTGCGCACGAAGCTCGGATGATCGCCGAACAGATTGATCGTGACGACGCCCGCCTCGGGCGTGAGACACGCGCGGCACGCACGATAGAACGACACGCTGTCGAGCACGGGGCCGCGCGCGGTGGCGTCGTAGAGATCGATCTGCAATGCGCCGATCGTGCCGTGGTTCGCGCGATCGTTGACGAACTCCCACGCGTCGCGCTCGGTGACGGTGAGGCGCGCGTCGTCATAGGGCAGTTCGAACATCGCGCGCGCGGCGATCACGACCGCGGGGTTCAGTTCGACCGCTTCGACCTTCGCGCGCTTGAGAAAGCGGTAACAGAACTTCGTGAGCGCGGCCGCGCCGAGCCCGAGCTGCACAATGCGCTCGGGCGTTTCGATGAAGAGCAGCCACGCCATCATCTGCTGCGCGTATTCGAGCTCGATGTGATCGGGCTTCTTCAAACGCATCGCGCCTTGCACCCATTCGGTGCCGAAATGCAGATAGCGCACGCCGCCCTCTTCCGAGAACGTCACGGGCGCGAAGCGCGGCTTGCGCGGCGCCTCGATGCGCGGGGCGTTCGCGAGCTCGTCATCGTCGCGATTGCGCTTCGATTTGGCGTTGTCTTTCTTGCGGCCGAACGCGCGGGCTTCGGCCGACGCGCGCTTGATGAGATTCGTCATTGTGTGGTGAGGATGTCGCGCCAGATGCGCAATTTTTGATCGAACGAGAGGATAGCATTGGCCGCGCTCGACGACGGCAGCACGAGCGTCGCGTAGCCTGCCGCTGCAAGGACGGGCGCGAACTTGCCCGAGGTCTTGCCGTTGAAGCAGACCTTGCGCAAGTTCGGGAAGCGCGTGCGGAACACGGCGAAGTCGTTGGGCGATGCGTTGCGGATCGCGGCATCGAGACTGCCTTCGCGTTCGCACGCGGCGAGTACGTCCCATAAGCCGATGCCGTGCTGCTTCAGGCGCGCCAGACGTTCGTCGTAGCTCAGTTCGTGCAGCGATTCCCCGATCGCCGCGCCGACGAGCCGCCAGAACTGATTGCGCGGATGCGCGTAGTACTGCGTCGCCGCCAGCGATGCGACGCCCGGAAAGCTGCCGAGGATGAGGGTGTGCGTG
>Ga0182736_1000642_pt1 | contig 47426 bp, 30 predicted proteins | sample eDN5th30CKraftBY_FD_128882 | JGI IMG/M metagenome (GOLD analysis project Ga0182736, IMG submission 128882) | Enriched backyard soil microbial communities from Emeryville, California, USA - eDNA 5th pass 30_C Kraft BY (version 2) (version 2) | ecosystem: Environmental > Terrestrial > Soil >... | reverse complement strand
GGCCGGCAAGGTCGCCTGCGTGGCGGGCTTCGGTGACGTGGGCAAGGGTTCGGCCGACAGCCTGCGCAACGGCGGCGCGCGCGTGATGGTGACGGAGATCGATCCGATCTGCGCGCTGCAGGCAGCCATGGAAGGCTATGAAGTGGTGACGATGGAAGAAGCGGTGAAACGCTGCGACATCTTCGTCACTGCCACCGGCAACGAGGATGTGATCACCGCCGAGCACATGAAGGCGATGAAGCCGATGAGCATCGTGTGCAACATCGGCCACTTCGACAGCGAGATCCAGATCAGCGCGCTGGACAACTATGACTGGAAGGAAGTGAAGCCGGGCACCGATCTGGTCACTTTCCCCGATGGCAAGCAGATCATCATCCTGGCCAAGGGCCGTCTGGTGAACCTGGGCTGCGCCACCGGCCACCCCAGCTTCGTGATGAGCTGTTCGTTCACCAACCAGACGCTGGCCCAGATCGAACTGTTCACCAAGGGCGACGAGTACGAGAACGACGTCTACGTCCTGCCCAAGCATCTGGACGAGAAGGTCGCCGCGCTGCACCTGGACAAGCTGGGCGTGAACCTGACGAAGCTGAGCCAGCGGCAGGCCGACTATATCGGTGTGCCGGTGGAAGGCCCGTTCAAGGCCGACCATTACCGTTACTGATCCGGCACTGCCGATCTGACCGGTCACCCCGCGCCCTGCGGCGCGGGGTTGACACCTGTGACACGGTTCAGCGCCAAATCGGGCGGATTCCGTCACTTTTCGCGCGATCCGCGTCACTTTGCGGCGTGCGCCTGTCGCTTTCGCGGCGCGGGTGACGCCTTTGGCGCGAGCGTGCGTCACTTTCCGATCCCGAATATGTCGCTTTCAGGCGCGATCCTCGTCGCCTTTTGCGCGGCCCGTCGCCTTTCGAGGCGCCTTGCGCGCGCCTCTTCAAGCGCCCGGTCCCAGACTTTGGCGAACAGGGAATCCGGCCCCAGCCGACCACGCAGGCGATACGCGGACTGTCGGCTCATGCCCACCACGCGGGCAGCCTGCGTAACATCGGCAAGATCGGCCAACGCGCCGAGAAATACCTGCGCCTTGCAAGTGGTCCAGTGATAGCTCGGATCAGGAAGGGCGGCCTTGCGCGATTGAGGGGTGTCCATCGCGCAGGGTAAGGCACAGGTGATGGCCTGTAGGAAAGAGCGGCCGGGCAAAACTTGCCCGCGGCGGGCAGGTTGCCTAGATTCAACGGCGTGATCCGTATCCGGCATCCTTTTCCCGCGTTGCAGGCGCTTATCGTCCTGCTGCTGGCGGTTATGGCGCTGCAGGCTCTACCGCCTCAGCCGCTGCCGTTGCAGGCGGATAACGGCCCGGCGTTCAGCGCAAGTTCGGTGGAAGTGGCCTTGCCGGCGCGGCGGCAGGTGTGGGTGGAGCAGAAAGTTGCGCCTGTTCTCCCGCCGTTGGCCGATTGGCCGGATCAACCGGTTGCGGTGCCCATTGCGACGGCCATTGAGGCTGGCGGCCTGCGGCGTGTGCCGACGCGCATTCCACCGCCCTCGCAAAACGTACTGGAACCCTCTGCGCCGCCAAGGGCGCCGCCCGTCCGCTGATCTTCGCCACCGTCCCGGATTTTCGGGCAAATTCAAGCGAATATCGGAACAAGACATGACTGAAGATGAAAAGGGCGCCCCCACCGGCGCCGACGGAATCGCGCGCACGGCCGCGCTGCTTAAACGCTATCCGGAAATTACGGGCGACGAACTGGGTTCGCTTAAGAACTGGTTCGCCAAGGAGGCATCCGCGCTGGATATCGGCACGCTGGCCAGCGATCCGACCATCAGCAGCGGCTATGCCCGCTTCCGCAAAGAGCACATCGACAAGTTCGGCCTTCGCGACATCGCAATACTTATCGTGGCGCTGGCCGTGGTGGCTGGTCTGATTTTCTGGATTGTAAGTTAAAGTAACATGAGGGGGTGGTGCATCGCATCACCCCCTATTGGGACAGATATTGCGAATATTCCCTTTAGGTATAAAGTCATACGTGGGGGATTTATGAAGATATATACTATCACTTTGATTATGCTGGTTTTGGCTGGCTGCGGGGGGCTGGACGATCACTTGGCGGAGTGTGATGACGCGATAAGGGCATCGCTGGACGATCCTGCGTCATATGCGCGGGTTTCCGTGAACGGAGATTATCGTCCCAAGTTCGCGCGGTATTCGGTTACTTTCCATGGCCTGAGTGGATCTGGCGAGCGGCTGCGGGGAGAGGCTGTCTGCGCGTTTGATGGCGGCGGCGCTATCATCACGACCAATACCGCCCATTCGTGGGATTAGCCCGAGGACGAGTTTGGATGTGCGGTTTCTAGCCGCAGTCTGTCGCGTTTCTGGCGGACTATGCAGCGCCTGGGGTGGGTTTGCGTGCGCGGCCATTGCATCCGGACCCCGGCCCGCATAGCTGACGGGTCATGGAAATGTCTCCCACAGCGCTGGTTTTTCTTGGTCTGTTGCTGGCCGCGTGGACCTTTGGCGCGGTCTGGCTGGTGCTGGCGGCGCAGGGGCGTGCGCGGCAGGCGCGGGCGGCGCGGAGCACGGCGCGGCGATTTGGCCAGATGATCGAGGATTCGCCAGCGATTCCCCTGCTGGTGAGAGTCGATGGCAAGATCGAGGGGCCTGAGCGGCTGGCCGCATGGCTGGGGCTGGATGGCCTGCCGGGATTTCTGAGCGAACTGGATAGTGGGGCGGCCGGTCTTTCGACGGAAGATCTGAACGAGCTGCGCGATGCGGTGCGCAAGACGCAGAAGACGGCGGCGCCGTTCACCATGGTCATTTCTCCGCGCGGTTCGGGCAAGAGCCTGGCGGTGAGGGGCCATCTGGCCGATCCGGTGATCGCGCCGGGCGGGGCGGCGCTGGTGTGGTGGTTCGATTTCACCGACAGCCACGAGGAATTGTCGCGGTTGCGCGCGGAAACATCGCGCGCGCGCAAGGATTTTGCGGCGCTGGTCGGCCTGATCGAAGCCGCGCCGATGCCGATGTGGTTCCGTGGGCCTGAGATGCAGCTGCGGCTGGTCAACAGCGCCTATGTCGATGCCGTGGGCGCGGCGAGCGCGGATGAAGTCGTGCGCCGGCAGGTGGAACTGATCGAGCCGGTCGACGGTGTTCCGGCGGCTGAAGTGGCGCGCAAGGCGTGCGAGAAGGACAAGCCGATGGAGCGGTCGGTGCAGGCCACCGTGGGCAGTCAGCGCCGCACGCTGCGCGTCAGCGACCTGCCGCTGGGGAGCGAGGGCGTGGCCGGATACGCCATCGACGTTGAGGAGATGGAGGAGCAGGCGCGCGCCTTCCGCGCGTTCCGCGAGGCGCAGCGGTCCATGCTGGATCAGCTTTCCATCGGCGTGGTGCAGTTCGACGGCGAGCGGCGGATGACTTTCGCCAATCAACCGTTCCAGCGCCTGTTCGCTCTGCCGCCCTCTGCCCGGCTGGAGCCGCTGGAGTTCGATCGTTTTCTGGACACCGCACGCGATGCGGGGCGGCTGCCCGAAACGCGCGATTTCCCTGCTTGGCGGCGCGAGCTGGGTGGCTGGTTCACCAGCGGCGCGACGACCGAGGATGCCTGGACGCTGAGCGATGGCACGCACCTGAGGATCGTGGCGCAGCCGCAGCCGGACGGTGGGCTGATGATCATCGCGGAGGACCGTTCGGAGCAACTGGCCCTTTCCGCAGTGCGCGATACCCTGTTGCGGACGCGCACGGCGACTTTCGACAGCCTGTTCGAATCGCTGGTGGTGTTTGCGCCTGACGGGCGGATGCAGTTGTGGAACCGCCGTTTCCCCGAAATCTGGGGCCTGCCGGAAGAATGGCTGGACGAACATCCCCGGATCGAGACGCTGCTGGATCGGATCGGATCGCGGCTGGCGCGCCCGGCACATCGGCAGGCGATTGGCGAGGCGGTGCGCGCGGCGACGCTGGATCGCAAGCAGCGCGGCGGGCAGGTGGAACTGTCTGACGGGCGGACGCTGGAATTCGCCGGGGTGCCGCTGCCCGATGGCAACGGGCTGCTGACGGTGCTGGACGTGACCGACAGCCGCAAGGCGGAGGATGCGCTGCGTCAGCGGGCGAGCGCGCTGGAAGAAGCGGACGCGGTGAAAACCCGCTTCCTGGCCAACATGAGCTATGAATTCCGCACTCCGCTGACCTCCATCGGCGGTTTCGCGGAACTGTTGCAGGGCGGGGTGGCCGGTGATCTGTCGCCGCAGGCGCAGGAATACGTGGCGGCGATCCTTTCGGCGGTAGAGCGGCTGCGGTTGCAGATCGAATCCGTGCTGGACCTGACGCAGAGCGAGGCCGGGCTGCTGCCGATCCAGACGGAAGAGGTGGAACTGCTGGGCTTCGTCACCCGCATCGCGCGCGAACGGGAAGAGGCGCTGGAGGCGAAGAAGCTGTCGCTGGACCTGCGCGGAGACAAGACCGCTGGCAAGATCATGGCGGACGATCGCCAGCTTGGCCGCGCGATCGGCAACCTGCTGGATAACGCCATCACCGCGACGCCGGAGGGTGGGCGCATCCTGATGGCGCTGAACCGGCGCAAGCAGGGCGTCCGCATCGTTATTTCCGACAGCGGCCCCGGCATGAAGCCCAGCGAACTGGCCCGCGCGCTGGACGGGTATCGCATCGACGCGGAAGGTGATGCCGAATCGGGCCGTGGCCTTGGCCTGCCGCTGGCCCGGCAACTGATCGAGGCGCATGGCGGGCGGCTGGACCTGCAATCTGAAAAGGGCGCCGGAACCACCGCCACCGTCAGCCTGCCGTGATCGTCGAACTGCCCGATCTGGCGGCGATGGAGGCATATGGCCGCCGGATCGCCGACAACCTGCGGCCGGGTGACGTGGTGGCGCTTTCGGGCGGGTTGGGCGCGGGCAAGACCACGCTGGCGCGCGCGATCATCGCCGCGCTGGGCCACGTGGGTGAAGTGCCGTCGCCCACCTTCACGATCATCGAGACATACGATCCGCCCGCCGTGCGGCTGCCGCTGGTTCATGCCGATTTTTATCGACTCGAACATCCATCGGAAGCGGATGAGCTGGGGCTGGACCATTACCGCGATGGCGCCGCGCTGCTGGCCGAATGGCCGGAAAGTGCGGGCGGCTTTGCCCATGAGGCGGGATGTCTGTCCATCCACGTCGAAATGGCGGGAAACGGGCGGCGGGCGATTGTCGAACCCGGTGCGGATTGGCTAGGGCGCGTGCCATGAACGCTGGGTTGCCGGAAGGTCTGGATGCCTTCCTCGAACAAGCAGGCTGGGGCGGCGCGGCGGTGGAGCCGCTGCCGGGCGACGCCAGTTTCCGCCGCTATTTCCGCATTCGCCGCGATGGGCGGGGCAGCGCGATGCTGATGGATGCGCCGCCGCCGCACGAAGATCCGGGGCCGTTCCTGCACGTGGGCAAATGGCTGTGCGCGCAGGGTATGCGCGCGCCGGTGATCCATGCGGAAGATGCCGCGCGCGGGCTGGTGCTGATAGAGGATTTCGGCACCGACCGGATGCGCGACTGGCTGGATGAAAATCCGCAGGCGGAAGAACAGGTCTATGCCGGGGCGATCGACGCGCTGGTGGATCTTCACGCGCTGCCGCCGGGGCCGTTCGATCCCTATGACATGGCGGTCTATCAGCGCGAGGCGGCGTTGTTCGTGGAATGGTATTGCCCCGCCGCCGGGCTGAAAGTGGATGAAGGCGCGTGGCACAAGGCATGGGCCGCGGCGCTGGAACCGCTGCTGCCGCGCCAGCACCCCGGCGTGACGGTGCTGCGTGATTACCACGCGGAAAACATCATGCTGCTGCCCGGTGGGGAACAGGGCCTGATCGATTTTCAGGATGCGCTGGTGGGCCACCCGGCATACGATCTGGTATCGCTGTTGCAGGATGCGCGGCGCGACGTTTCGCCCGAGCTGGAGCGGCGGATGCTGGATCGATACCTGTCGCGGGTCGACGCCGGGCCAGAGGAGCGGGCGGATTTCGAGGCCGACTATGCCCGGCTGGGCGCGCAGCGGAACGCGAAGATCGTGGGCATATTCGTGCGCCTGTTTCTGCGCGACGGAAAGCAGCGCTATCTGCCGATGGTGCCGCGCGTGTGGGAAGCGATGGAACGCGACATGAAGCATCCGGCGCTGGCCCCGGTGGCCGAATGGTTCGCGGCCAACATTCCGCAAGAATTGCGCGATAAGCACGGCGGGGAAATCCGGTGATGGCCGGGATCAGGACTTTAGTGGAAAGAACGGCCGCGTGACGAAACTCGCTTCCGATACGGCGATGGTGCTGGCCGCCGGGCTGGGCAAGCGGATGCGCCCGCTGACCGCCAGCCAGCCGAAGCCGATGATACGCGTGGCGGGCAAGCCCCTGCTGGATCATGCGCTGGACCGGTTGGCCGCAGCCGGTGTGACGAAGGCGGTGGTCAACGTGCACTATCTGGGCGACGCGATCGAAGCGCATGTGCGCCCGCGCGCCGTGCCCGCCGTGACCGTTTCTGACGAACGGTCGCAGTTGCTGGAAACCGGCGGCGGCATGGTGAAGGCGCAGGACATGCTGCCCGATCCGTTCTTTTGCCTGAACAGCGACAATATCTGGCTGGACGGGCCGCGCGATGCCTTCAGCGATCTTTCCGGCGCGTGGGACGCGGCGCGGATGGATGCCCTGCTGTTACTGGTGCCGCACACGGGCGCGCGCAACTTCACCGGCAAGGGCGATTTCCACATGGACGGGCGCGGGCGGCTGACCCGCCGCCGGTCAGGCCGGATCGCGCCGTTCATCTTCACCGGCATCCAACTGGTATCGAAGCGGCTGCTGCGCGATGCGCCGGAAGGGCCGTTTTCCACCAATGTGCTGTGGGACCGGGCGATAGAAGAAGGGCGGCTGTTCGGCGTGGCCTTTACCGGCCAGTGGTTCGAAGTGGGCAACCCCCAAAGCATCGCCCCGACGGAAGCCGCGCTGACCGGTGGCTGAGAGCACCGCGCCCAAGGTCTTTTCCATCGCTGCCCATCGCGGGTTCGCCGATGCGCTGGTGGCGGGGTTGGTGCCGCGATACTCCGACCCCGATCTGGGGCTGGCGCGGCTGACCTTGCTGCTGCCCAGCGGACGGGCGGCGCGCACGGTGCAGGAAGCGTTTATTCGTCATTCCGGGGCGGGCCTGCTGATGCCGCGCATGGTGGTGATCGGCGATCTGGATCTGGACGAAACGCTTGGCCCCCTGCTCGACCCGCTGGGCGCTGGGGAAGCGATTCCCGCCGCCGCGGACCCTACGCGCCGGTGGCTGCGGCTGGCGGAACTGATCCGTGAGGAGCAGCCGGGCCTGAAGGGCAGCGGACTGTTGCGGCTGGCCTTCGAACTGGGCCGCACGATGGACCGCCTTCTGGCCGAGGAAATCGGGCCGGAAGAATTGTTGCAGGAGCGGGTGATCGGCCTGCTGGGCGATCTGGCGGGCCATTGGCGAGACAGCCTGCGCGTGTTCGCGCGGGTGCAGGCGCGCTGGCTGGATGAATTGAAGGCACGCGGGGAGTTCGACCCGGCCGACCGACGCAACCGCCTGTTCCGCCATGCGGCCAAACGCTGGCGTGCGGAGCCGCCACCGACGCCGGTGGTCGCCGCGGGTGTGACCAGCGCCGCCAAGGGCGTGGCCGCCTTGCTGCGCTGCGTGGCGCGTCTGCCGCAAGGCGCGGTCGTGCTGCCCGATCTGGACCTGTCGATGGACGCGGCAGCGTGGGACGAGTTGGGCACGGCGGGCGCGCGTGATGCCGATGTCCCCTTTGGCCGCGACGACGCGGTCACGCATCCGCAGTATCATCTGAAGCTGCTGCTGAACCGCATGTGGATTTCGCGCGACGAGGTGCAGCCGTGGCATCGTGCGGGGATGGGCAAGGGCCCGCCAGAGCGCAGCCACGCGATTTCCAGCCTGTTCCTGCCGCCGGAAGCGAGCCGGTCATGGGCCGATCTGCCCGCCGACCGGCGCAGGCTTTCCGACGTGCGGCTGATGGAAACCGCCAATCCCGAGGAAGAGGCGCAGGCGATTGCCCTGCTGGTGCGGCAGGCGCTTGAAATGCCGGAGCGGCGCGTGGCGGTGATTACGCCGGATCGCGGGCTTGCCGGGCGCGTGGTGCAGCATCTGCGGCGCTGGAATATCGAGGCGGACGATTCCGCCGGGCGGCCCCTGCCGCAGACCGCCGCCGGGCGGGTGCTGTTGCTGCTGGCGGAAGTGGCGGCGGAACAGGCGGCGCCTGTGCCGCTGATGGCGCTGCTGGGCCATCCGCTGGTTCGCGCGGGGGAAGGGCGGGCGGACTGGCTGGATCAGGTTCGCGCGCTGGAACTGGAATTGCGCGGCCCGCGCCACGGGCCGGGGCTGGCGCCGCTGCGTGCAGTCGCGCGGGCGGCTGGCGTGGAGCCGTGGTGGGAAGAGGTGGAAGCCCTGCTTTCCCCGCTGATGGCGGATGGCGAGGCTTTGCTGGCCGACCAGATCGACTGCCTGATCGCGGCGGGCGAGGCGCTGTGCGGTGATGCGCTGTGGTCCCGCGCGGATGGGCGGTCGCTGTCATCCTTCATCGACGATCTGCGGTTGCAGGCGCGCGATGTGGGCACGCGACTGGACCCGCAAGACCTTCCTGCCGTGCTGCGCGAGGCGATGGACCGGGTGGCCGTGCGCCCACCGTGGGGCGGCCATCCGCGCGTGGCGATCTATGGCCTGCTGGAATCGCGCATGACGCGCGCCGAACTGGTGATCTGCGCCGGGCTGAACGAAGGAAGCTGGCCCGCCACTCCCGCCACCGATCCGCTGCTGGCCCCCGCCGTGCTGCGCGCGATGGGTGTGCCGGGCGCCGATTTCCGCATCGGGCTGGCCGCGCACGATCTGGCCGGGGCGCTGGGTGCGCCGGAGGTAGTACTGAGCCGGGCGCGGCGGGAAGCAGGCGGCCCGGCCATCGCCAGCCGTTTCTGGCTGCGGGTAGAGGCGCTGCTGGGCGAACTGGCGAAGGATCATCGCGAGACGGCGATTCCCGATCTGGTCCACGCGCTGAACGCACCGCCAGAGGTGCAACCGCACCCGCGCCCGAAGCCGATGCCGTCGGCCGACCAGCGCAAGGTCCGCGTCAGCGTGACGGCGCTCGACCGGCTGCGGTCGGACCCATACCAGTTCTATGCGTCCTCAATCATGCGGCTGGGGGAACTCGACAGTCTGGATGCGGAACCTTCGCCCGCGTGGCGCGGGGAAGTGGCGCACCGGATTCTGGAGCGGTGGCACAAGGGCGAAGGGACGCTGTCCGATCTGGCCGACGGCGAGCTTCGCACGATGCACGCCCACCCCCTGATGCGCGCGCTGTGGCGGCCCCGCCTGCTGAAGGCGCTGGAATGGATCGAGGCGCAGATCGCCGCCGATCCCGACCGCGTGCCTACGGTGATAGAGGGCTGGGGCCGTATGGACGTGCGCGGGGTGGAGATATTCGGCAAGGCCGACCGCATCGACGTGCTGCCCGGCGGGCAACTGGCCGTGGTTGATTACAAGACCGGCGCCCCGCCCAGCGGCAAGCAGGTGGAACAGGGTTTCGCGCTGCAACTGGGCACGCTGGGCCTGATGGCGGAGCGCGGTGCGTTCGACGGTGCGCAGGGTGAAGCGGTGCGGTTCGAATACTGGTCGCTGGGCGCCAGCAAGGACAGCGAAACGGGCTTCGGCTATGTCACCAGCCCGATCCTTGAAGGCAGGAAACGCAGCGGCCTGCCGCTGGAAGAGTTCCTGCCCAAGGCGGAAGATTATCTGGATGAGGCGCTGACCCGCTGGATATTGGGTGACGAGCCGTTCACCGCGCGGCTCAACCCCGATGCGCCGGGATATTCCACCTACGACCAGTTGATGCGGCTGGACGAATGGATGGGGCGCGAACCGTGAGCGGGCTGGTCCACCCCCTTGCCGGAGATCAGGCGCGCGCGGTCGACCCGGTGGAAAGCGTGTGGCTGTCCGCCAGCGCAGGCACCGGCAAGACGCAGGTGCTTTCCGCCCGCGTGCTGCGCCTGTTGCTGCACCCTGATGTGCGGCCGGAACAGATCCTGTGCCTGACCTTCACCAAGGCGGGCGCGGCGGAAATGGCGGAACGGGTGAACGCCGTTCTGGCAAGCTGGGTGCGGATGAAGCCGGAGGCGCTGGCGAAAGATCTGTTCGCCATCGGCGCGCCGGGCGATGCTGACACGCAGGCGCGGGCGCGCACGCTGTTCGCCAGTGTGCTGGACTGTCCCGGCGGTGGCTTGCGGATCGATACCATTCACGCCTTCGCGCAATGGCTGTTGGCGGCGTTCCCTGAAGAGGCAGGGCTGATCCCCGGCACCCGGCCGATGGAGGACCGCGACCGGGAACTGCTGGCACACCGCGTGCTGGCCGACCTGCTGGTCGACTGGGAGGAGCATGGCGACCGCACTGCCATCGCCGCGCTGGAAATGCTGTCGCTGCGCATGGGCCCGAATGCCGCGCGGCGGTGGCTGATGCGCTGTGCCGAGGCGCGCGATGCGTGGTTCGGCCCCGGCGGCTGGCAGGAGCCGCTGGAAACCCGCGTGCGTCAACTGATCGGGCTGGCGGCGGATGCGGGGCCGCAATCGCTGGCGGCGCTGTGCGCGGACGATGTGTTCGACAGCGGCGCGCTGCGGCTGTGTCACGCGATCAACGCGGCGTGGTCTGCCAAGACCGGGCAGGGCAATGCGGAGCGCATCGCCGCGTGGTTGGCGGGCGATGCCGCGGCGCGGGCGGACGCGATTGATGATCTGTTCGATGTGTTCTTCACGAAATCGGGCGAGCTTCGCGCATCGGCATCGCAGGACAAGATTGACGCTGCCTATCGCCAGCATGTGGAGCGGGTGGCGGTGTGTATCGGCGCGGTGGTGGAGCATCGGGCGCTGCTGGATTTGGCGGCTCTGCTCACCCCCGCGCTTTCTGTCGGCCGCCGTTTCGCGCTGGCGTGGGAGGAGGCGAAAACGCGAGAGGCGCTGGTCGATTTCGACGATCTGATCCGCCGCGCGGCGGGCCTGCTTGCCAAGGACGGGATCGGCGAATGGATCAGCTACAAGCTCGACCGGCAGTTCGATCATATTCTGGTGGACGAGGCGCAGGACACCAATAGCGCGCAGTGGTCCATCATCCGCGCGCTGACGGGCGATTTCTTCACCGGCGAGGGGCAGCGCGACGGCAAGCTGCGGACGATCTTCGTGGTCGGCGATTACAAGCAGGCGATCTTCGGCTTTCAGGGGACCAGCCCGGAAAACTTCGCCGTGGCGCGCGGACGCTATGCGCAGGAGATCGGGGACTGGGCGCGCAACGCGCAGGCCATGGCGCTGGAACTGCGCGAACGGCCGCCGCGTGCGCGCGAGTTGCTCGATCTGGGGCTGGGCCGGTCTTACCGCACCGCGCAGCATGTGCTGGATTTCGTGGACAAGGCCATCGAAGCGATCGGCCCGGCGCAGTTCGGGCTGAAAGACGATCCCGAACCGCATGTGGGCGATGCCGGGCGGCCCGGATTGGTCGCCCTGTGGAAGCCGGTCGAAGCCGGTATCGACGAGGGCGACGACGGGGAGGAACCGCAGGACTGGATATCCGAGCCGGAGCGGCGGATGGCCGACCGGATCGCCGCGCAGGTCAAGGCGATGATCGGAACGTTCCAGCTTGCCAAGGGGCAGCCGCGCAAGGCCGGGCCGGGCGACATCATGGTGCTGGTGCGCAAGCGGCGTGAACTGGCGGGGCTGATCGTCGCGCGGCTCCATGCAGCAGGCGTGCCGGTGGCGGGCGTGGACCGGCTGCGGCTGGGTGCACCGCTGGCGGTGAAAGACCTGATGGCCGCGCTGCGCTTCGTCGCTCAGCCGCTGGACGATCTGAGTCTAGCCAATCTGCTGGTTTCGCCGCTGTTCGGCTGGAGCCAGGAGCAATTGCTGGAGCATGGATATCGCGGGAAGGGCGTGCCGCTGTGGGACCACCTGCACCGTTCCGCGCATCCGGATGTGGAGCGGCTGCTGGACCTGCTGCGCCGCGCGGATTTCGAGCCGCCGCAGGCGCTGTTGCACTGGATGCTGGTCGGCCCGTGGGACGGGCGGCGCAAGCTGGTCGCCCGGCTGGGGCGAGAGGCGAATGATCCGATCGACGAGTTGCTAAACGCCGCGCTCGCCCATTCAGCCGCGCATACGCCGGGTCTGCAAAGCTTCATCCAGTGGTTCGACGCGGGCGAGGGGGAGCTGAAGCGAGAGCCCGGCGCGGGCAAGGGGCTGGTGCGGGTGATGACGGTGCACGGGTCGAAGGGCCTGCAGGCGCCGATCGTGATACTGGCCGATGCGACTGGCAATCCCGACAGTTCGCCCACGCGCAACCTGTCGCTGCCCGATGGGGAGCGGGAAATTCCGCTGCCGGGCCTGAGTAAGCATGAGAAGGTCGGCCCGATCGCCGAAGTGGAACTGCGCGCGCGGGAAGCGGAGCGGCAGGAGCACTGGCGGCTGCTCTATGTAGCGATGACGCGGGCGGAAGAGGCGCTGTTCATCGGCGGGGCGCTGGGATCGCGCGAGAAGGACGAACCGGCGGATGATAGCTGGTACGCCCGCCTTGCCCCCTTGTTCGCCGGCGATCCGGTGGACGACACGATCTGGGGCGAGCGCCGCGAATGGGGTGTGCGGGCGGAGCCGGTGGCCGATATGCTCGCTGGCCAATTGCCGCTGCCCCCCGCGCTGCCGGGCTGGGTCCAGCGCCCGGTTGGGCCGGAGCCGCGCCCGCCGCGCCCGCTGGCGCCATCATCTGCGGGAGAGGAGCAGGGCGCCGATCCCCCGATGCCAAACGAGGCGATGATTCAGGCCGCGCGGCGCGGCGTGCTGGTCCACAAGCTGCTGGAACGCCTGCCCGATGTGCCGCCCGCCGAACGTGGGGAGCGAGCGCGCGCGTGGCTGGCGCGCAATGCGGTCGATCTGGCGGAAACCGAGCGGGAAGACCTGCTGCAAAGCGCGTTGGCCGTGCTGGCGGACCCGCGCTGGGCAGACCTGTTCGGGCCATCCGCGCTGGCGGAAGTGCCGCTGGCCGCCGTGGTGGAAGGGCAGGTGATCGCCGGCACGGCCGACCGGCTGCTGATCGCGCCCGACAGGATAGTGATCGCGGACTTCAAGACCGCGCGCCGCCCGCCGGACACGCTGGAGCAGGTTCCCCTTTCCACCGTGCGGCAGATGGCGGCCTATGCGGCGGCGCTGGGCGCGATCTATCCGGGGCGGCGGATCGAAGCCGTGGTGCTCTATACCCAGACGCCGCGCGCGATCGCGCTGCCGGGCGAACTGCTGGCGGCGCACAAACCCGGCTTCACCCCCTCGCAGGAAAGTTTGGCGACTTAGCCGTTGCTCACCCGCGAACAGACCCTAGATTTGCCTCAACACGAAGTCAGGAGTTTTCCGAAATGGCCACCAAGACCGTCACCGATGCCAGCTTTCAGGCGGACGTTCTCGATTCCGACAAGCCCGTGCTGGTCGATTTCTGGGCGGACTGGTGCGGCCCCTGTAAGATGATCGCCCCGGCGCTGGAAGAAATCAGCGACGAACTGGCCGATCAGGTGACCATCGCCAAGATGGACATCATGGAAAATCCCGAAGTTGCGGGCCAGGTCGGCGTGCAGTCCATCCCGCTGATGGTGCTGTTCAAGAACGGCAAGCCCGTGGCTCAGAAGCTGGGCGCCGCGCCGAAGAGCCAGTTGAAGGGGTGGCTGGAAAGCGAACTGTAAGGCGCGTTTATTCCTCGTCATTGCGGAGGGGCTGCGCTCTGCGGTCCCTCGCAATGACGAACCCTGCCGGTCAGGCTGGCAGCGCGGCCATCTGTTCTGCCAATTGATCCCACAGCGCGGGGCTGGCTGCGCCGATCAGGCCCTTTCGGTCCCACTCGTCCACGCGATAGGGTGAGCCGTCCAGACGCGCGGCCTTGCCGCCTGCTTCGTTAAGCCACAGCACCCCTGCCGCATGGTCCCACGCCAGCGTGCGTTCGAAGATCGATACGTCGTTTACGCCCAGCGCGAGCCGGGGATATTGCTCCGCCGCGCAATAGGGCACGTCCACCGTGCGATAGTGCGGGGCGATGCCATCGCGCACCGCTTCGCGCCGGTCGGGGTCCATGAAGATCAGGGAGATGGCGGCGACGGGCGGGGTTTCGCCGGTCGGGCGGGCGGTGATCCTCTCTCCGTTCACGAATGCGCCCTTGCCCTGATGGGCGACGCAGAAGCGGTCGGTCAGTACGTCGTAGATCCAGCCGGTGTGCGCCACGCCGCCCTGCGCCATGGCGATCAGGATGCCGAACGGCGGCTGACCCTTCGCAAAGTTGCGCGTGCCGTCCAGCGGATCGACGATCCAGCAATCGCCTGAAAGCCGGTCTTGCACGGCGGGATCGGCATGGGCGGCTTCCTCTCCCACGATCGGCAGGCCGGGGATGATCCGCGCCAGCCCTTCCGCCAGCATTTCTTCCGAAAGGTTGTCGGCCACGGTGACGACATCGTCAGCCGCCTTGGCGGTGATCTGATCATCCGCCAGCTTGCGATAATAGGGCAGGATCGCCCGCGCCGACACATCGCGCAGCAGGGCGTACATGGCGGAATGGAGCGCGTCGGGCGTCATGCTGGCCGCCGTTAGGAACGATAGTCGGCGTTGATGGCGATGTAGCCGTGCGTCAGATCGCAGGTCCACACGGTTGCCTGCCCTTCGCCGAGGCCGATATCGACCTCTACCAGCACTTCGCGGCCTTTCAGATGCGCCGCGACGGGCGCTTCGTCATAGTCCGCGACGGGCAGGCCTTCCTTCGCCGCCCATACGCCGCCGAAGCCGATGGACAGCTTGTCCCGGTCAGCCGGTTCGCCTGCCTTGCCAACGGCCATGACCACGCGGCCCCAGTTGGCGTCCTCCCCGGCAATGGCGGTCTTGACCAATGGCGAGTTGGCGATGGCGAGGCCGATGCGGCGTGCGCTGTCATCACTGTCAGCGCCGCTGACGCGAACTTCTATCAGCTTCTGCGCCCCTTCGCCGTCGCGCACGACCAGCAGGGCGAGCTGACGGCAAACGTCCAGTACGGCGGCGGCGAAAGCATCCGCCCCGGCATCTTCGAACGAGGTCAGCGGCGCATTGCCCGCCTTGCCGGTGGCGAAGGCCAGTACGGTGTCGCTGGTGGAGGTGTCGCTATCCACCGTGATGCACGAGAACGTGCTTTCGTTGGCGGCGGACAGGCATTGTTGCAGGAACGCGGGCGCGACCGCTGCATCGGTGAAGATATAGCCCAGCATCGTGGCCATATCCGGCGCGATCATGCCGGAACCCTTGATGATCCCGCCGATGGTCACGCGTTGGCCGTCGACCACAGCTTCGGCCACTGCGCCTTTGGAGAAAGTGTCGGTTGTTCCGATGGTTGCCGCGGCATCTTCCCACGAACAGGGAGCGGCGGAAAGCGCCGCTGCCACGCCTTCGTGCGCCTTGTCCTTGGGCAGAGGCACGCCGATCACGCCGGTGGAGGAAACGAATACCTCGCTCGGTTCGCAGCTAAGGTGCGATGCGACCTGCGCCATGATCTGTTCCACCGCCTCGCGCCCGCGGTATCCGGTGAAGGCGTTGGAATTGCCCGCGTTGACAACCAGCGCCCGCGCGCTGCCGAGCCGGGCCTGTTCGCGCCCCATTTCCACTTCCGTGGAACAGCACAGATTCTTCGTGAACACGCCAGCCACGGCGGTGCCGGGCGAGAGTTCGACATAAGTGAGATCGCAACGGTCCCACTGCTTGTACCGCGCCCGCGCCACGCGCAGCGTCACGCCGTCGATCGGCGGAATCGAGGGGAACGACTGGGCGAGCGGAGAGCGTTCGAGATCCATGAGCGCGCGTCTAATGCGCCACGCGCCCGCCGTAAACGCGCAGATGCATGGGTATGTTCGCCTTCGCGACTGGACCTTTGCCAAACCACTGTTTATCTAGCCGCCCATGCTGCGCAAACTGATCGCGCTTTTGGTTCTCGTGACCGGGCTGGCCGCCATTGGCCAGCCTGCGCAGGCGAATGCGGCCGATTTGCAGAGCGCGGGCTTTGCCCTGAGCGCATCTTCCAACTGCGCATCGCAGGCGGGCGCGCGGGCCGGGCTTCCGGCCTCCGGCACTCAGCGTGCCGTGGTGCCGCAGCGGGCATGCCCAAAGCCCCCGGTTGTCGTCGTCATCGTGCCTACGGTGATGCTGAGGGTTGACCGCGCGCGCGAATAGCGCGCCCACCCTTTCTATCGCCCCGTTTCGCGGCTGCGCGCATTCGCGCGGCCATTCGTGCACTATTCAATCAAGTCAGGAATTCCGCCCATGTTCGGCGCGCTCGCGAAGACCGTTTTCGGTTCCGCCAACGATCGTTACGTCAAGTCTCTCGGCAAGACGGTCAATCTTATCAATGCCCTGGAATCGCAGATTGAGGCGCTTTCAGATGAGGAACTGGCGGCCCAGACCGTCAAGTTCCGCGAACAGCTGGCCGCCGGCAAGACGCTGGACGACATTCTGCCCGAAGCCTTCGCCACGGTGCGCGAAGCGTCGCGGCGAGTGCTGGGCATGCGCCACTTCGATGTGCAGATGATCGGCGGCATCGTGCTCCACCGTGGCGAGATCGCCGAGATGCGGACGGGCGAAGGTAAGACGCTGGTGGCGACGCTGGCCACCTATCTCAACGCGATCGAGGGCAAGGGCGTCCACGTCGTCACCGTGAACGACTACCTCGCCCGCCGCGACGCGGAATCGATGGGCAAGATCCACAATTTCCTGGGTCTGACAGTGGGCGTCATCGTGCCCAACCTGCCCGAACACATGCGCCGCGAAGCCTATGCGGCGGACGTGACTTACGGCACGAACAACGAATTCGGCTTCGACTATCTGCGCGACAACATGAAGCACGAGCGTGGGCAGCAGGTCCACCGCGCCTTCAATTTCGCGATCGTGGACGAGGTGGACTCCATCCTGATCGACGAAGCGCGCACGCCGCTGATCATCTCCGGCCCGACCGAGGACAAGAGCGAGCTTTACGTCGCGCTGGACGCGGTGGTGAAGGGGCTTCCCGACGGGCTTTACGAAGCGGACGAGAAGACCAAGAACATCTCGCTGACCGAAGACGGGGCCGAGCATGTGGAGGAATTGCTGCGGCAGTCCGGCCTGCTGGCCACCGACAACCTCTATGACGTGGAAAACACGCAGGTCGTCCATCATCTGGATCAGGCGCTGCGCGCGATCGTGATGTTCAAGCGCGATATCGACTACATCGTGAAGGACAACAAGGTCGTCATCATCGACGAGTTCACCGGCCGCATGATGGACGGGCGCCGCTGGTCGAACGGCCTGCATCAGGCGGTCGAGGCGAAGGAGGGCGTGAAGATCGAGCCCGAGAACCAGACGATGGCCTCGATCACCTTCCAGAACTATTTCCGCATGTATCCCAAGCTTTCCGGCATGACCGGCACCGCGGCGACCGAAGCGGCGGAATTCTGGGACATCTACAAGCTGAACGTGGTGGAAATCCCCACTAACGTGCCCGTCCGCCGCGTGGACGAGGAAGATGAGTTCTACAAGAACACGGCCGACAAGTTCCAGGCGATCGCCAAGTCGATCCGGGAAAAGCAGCAGATCGGCCAGCCGGTGCTGGTCGGCACGGTTTCCATCGAGAAGTCGGAACTGCTGAGCCAGTATCTGGACAAGGAAGGCGTGAAGCACGCGGTGCTGAACGCCCGTTTCCATGAGCAGGAAGCGCATATCGTGGCGCAGGCCGGCCGTCTTGGCGCGGTGACGATTGCCACCAACATGGCCGGTCGCGGCACCGACATTCAGTTGGGCGGCAACCTTGAATTCCGCGTCGAAGAGGAACTGGCGGAGATTGAGCCCGGCACGAAGCGCGATAACGAGATCGACCGGATCAAGGCGGAAATCGCGACCGAGCGTCAGCAGGTGCTGGAGGCTGGCGGCCTGTTCGTGCTGGGCACCGAACGGCACGAAAGCCGCCGCATCGACAACCAGCTGCGTGGCCGTGCTGGCCGCCAGGGCGACCCCGGCCTCAGTCGGTTCTACCTGTGCCTTGAAGACGATCTACTGCGTATCTTCGGGCCGGACACGCTGTTCGCCCGGATGATGAATTCGAACCTTGCCGATGGCGAGGCGATCGGTTCCAAGTGGCTGTCGAAAGCCATCGAGACCGCGCAGAAGAAGGTCGAGGCGCGCAACTACGAAGTGCGCAAGCAGGTCGTCGAATACGACAACGTGATGAACGACCAGCGCAAGGTGGTGTACGAGCAGCGGTCCGAAATCATGGACAGCGAGACGGTGGATCAGGTCGTCGCCGACATGCGGAACGACACGATCAATTCCATCGTTGGCGGTGCGTGCCCGCCCAATTCCTATCCCGAGCAGTGGGACATCGCGAGCCTGAAGGAGCGCGCCACCGACGTTCTGGGCATCGATCTGCCGATCGAGGCGTGGATGGAAGAAGAGGCGGTGGAGCCGGACCTGATCGAGGAACGGCTGGCCGCGATGGCGGAAGAGAAGATGGCGGGCAAGATCGCCGAATCCGACCCGTCGATCTGGCGCCAGGTCGAAAAGAGCATCCTGCTGGACCGGCTGGATTACCACTGGAAGGAACACCTCGCGACGCTGGACGCGCTGCGGCAGGTGATCTTCCTGCGGGCATACGCCCAGAAGCAGCCGATCAACGAATACAAGCACGAGGCGTTCGGCCTGTTCGAATCGATGCTGGAAGCGATCCGCGAGGACGTGACGCGCCTGCTGATGACGGCGTCGCTGCGGGCCGCCCCGCCGCCTCCGCCCGCTTTGCCGGAACTGCCGGAATTCCTGACCGGCCATGTCGATCCGTTCACCGGGCTGGACGACAGCGCCGATGGCGACGGGTCGGAACGGCTGGCCGGCATGTTCGGCACTTTCGCCGGTGCGCCGCGCCCGACCGCTGGCCCCGGCGGAGCGGAAGGGGAAGCCAACCCCTATGCCGGCATGGAAGTAAGCCGCAACGCGCCGTGCCCATGCGGTTCCGGGCAGAAGTACAAGCACTGCCACGGCGCCGCCTACGCCTGAACGGGGGCATTGAAGCCTGACTGTTCCCGACGGTACCTCTGGCGATGATCGCCTGATCCGTCGGGGGGGGGCTGTCAGGCTTTGCCAGCGCCCGCTTGCCACCGATCCCGCGATCGCTAGGCTACGTGGACAAATTCGGTGCGTGTCCGCCGAGCGATCGGTATTAGGCGGGAAGCGGACGCGAGCGGTCGATAGCATTAGCAGCACCAGAATGGTCAGCTTTTGCGTGCCCTCCTTCGGGAAGCTGTAGTCGCACTCTCAGTTGAGTGATACTCGTTCGACAGTTGGAACTTGCCGTCGCGATCATATTGACGGTCGGAGGCAATGGCCGACGCGCGCATCATGCGCAGGCCACGCCACGCTGCGAAAGCATTGAACGCCAATGCAAAAGCGATTGATGACCAAAACCACCAGTCGCCGATGATTGGTGTCAGAAGGGCCGGAGCAAACGGCAGAGTCACAAGCAGTTTGCGATGAAGACTGCCCGACGCATTCCATTGCGCATCAACCCATTTTCTAGTTCTGATATACAAGCTCAATGGCTCACTCCACGAACATGATATCGATAGCGCCGAAGATGGCAGCATTGAGCGGTGTCCGCAAAATCGTCGTTTGCAGACTGTCCGAATTTGTCCACGCTGCCTAGTGTCGTCGCGGGAAAGGGATCTGCATGAAAATCACGCGTATCGACCTGCCGCGATGCAAGGTGGGCGAAGGGCCGGTGTGGGACGTGGCCGAACAGGCGCTTTACTACATCGACATACTCGAAAAACGCGTGTTCCGCTGGCATCCCGGAAGCGGTGAACATCGCGGCTGGGATGTGCCGGACATGATCGGATCGATGGCTTTGCGCGAAGGCGGAGGCGCCATTGTCGCCCTGCCGGACGGCATCCATGCGCTCGATTTCGAAAGTGGTGATGTGTCGCCGCTGGCGCTGCTCGATCCGCCGGAACCGCGCATCCAGCTTGCCGATGGCAAAGTGGACCGGGCAGGGCGCTTCGTATTCGGCACCAGCCACCGGCAGGCGAAGGAGCCAATCGGCGCACTGTGGTCGCTGGATGCGGACGGCCGCATTGCGCAGATCGACAGCGGGCTGATCCTCGGCAACGGGCCGTGCTTTTCGCCCGACAATCGCACACTCTACCACGCGGATTCGATGCGGCAGACGGTCTATGCCTATGACTATGACATTGAAACGGGCGCGGCGGCCAATCGCCGGGTGTTCTTCGACAGCATGGAATATGGCCCGATACCCGATGGCGCGACGATCGATTCCGCAGGGGATATGTGGCTGGCGATCTGCGAAGGCGGCGTCGTGCTGCGCCTTTCGCCGGAGGGGGAAGTGCGGCAGGTGATTGAAATGCCCACGCGTCTGCCCGCAAGCTGCATGTTCTTCGGCCCCGATCTCGACCGCCTGTTCGTGCCCAGCATCGACCCATCTTTCCTGGGGCGGGAGCCGGACGAGGCGGATGGCTGGTGCTATGTGATCGACGGCCTTGGCGTGACCGGGCTGGCGGAGCCGCGTTACCGTGGATAAGCGCCTGCCGCCGCTGCTGGTCGCGGTCTTCGTCAATATCGCCGGGTTCAGCCTGATCCTGCCGCTGCTGCCGTTCTATGGGCAGGTGTTCGGCGCGGGTCCGGTGGAAATCGCCCTGCTGTTCGCCGCATACAGCCTGGGCAACGTGTTCGGCGAAATCCACTGGGGCCGCCAGTCTGACGTATGGGGCAGGCGCAAGGTGTTGGTGGTGACGACGTTCTTCGCCGCGCTGAGCTATGTCGCGTTCGCCTTCGCGCCGACGCTGTGGGCGGCGGTGGCGATCCGGGTGGTAAGCGGATTTTTCTCAGGCACGCTCAGCACCGCGCAGGGCTTCATCGCCGATGTTTCGCCGCCGGAACGGCGCGCCAAGACGATGGGCTATTTCGGGGCGGCGTTCAGCCTCGGCTTCGCATTCGGCCCCGTTCTGGGCGGGCTGGCCGCGGGGGACGAGGCGGTGGCGGCCAGTTTCCGCGCGCCGATCCTGATCGCGGGGGGGCTTGCCCTGATCGCATGCCTGTGGAGCTTTGCGGTGCTGCGTGACGCGGTGCCGCCGAAGGGGAAGGGCGCGCCCCTGCCGCGCTATGGCGAGGCGGTAGGCTTCGTGCGGTCGCAGCCGCTGCTGCTGCGGCTGTTCGTGATCTCATTCTTCGGCATCGCGCTGTTCGCTTCGATGGAGGCGATCTACGGATTGTGGAGCGAGGCGAATTTCGGCTGGAGCGCGCACGATCTGGGCTTCGCTTTCCTGGCCATCGGTGCGGGGGGCCTGATCGCGCAATTGTTCCTGATCGGCCCGCTGGCGGCGCGATATGGGGAGGCGCGGGTGATCGTCATGGGCCTGTGCCTGCTGGCACTGTCCATGTTGTTGCAGCCGGTGATCCGCCTGCCGGTTTCGGGCGTGTTGCTGATGGGCCTGCTGATGACGGGCCACAGCCTGGCCTTTCCGGCGGCCGGGGCACTGCTGTCTCGCAACGTGCCGCCTGACCGGCAGGGCAGCACGATGGGTCTGCTGATGGCATCAAACGCGGTGGGCCGGATCGTGGCGCCGCCGCTGTTCGGGCTGTTGTACGACCACGCCGGGCACGACATGCCGTGGTATGCCGGGGCCGTGCTGATCGGGCTGGTCGCGTTGCTGGCATTGCAGGCCGTGCGACTGAGCGACCGACAGGCCGCAGCGGCCTTGCCTTAGCTGTCAGGGCGAATAAGCTGAACAGGATCGTGGAGGGTCGAACATGTCGAGCGAAGGCAAGAGTGCTGGCGAGCTGAAGCATGAGCTGGCCAATGTCGAACAGCAGAAGCGGGCGTTGCAGCAACTGCTGGAACGCGCATCTGACGAGATCGACCAGTTGGTCGAAAGTGATTGCGGTGACGAGAACAAGGAAAAGGCAGCGGCAGCGGCAAAGAAGTTCCGCCGCGCCTCTTCGCTATAACACCCCCGCGCGGTTGACCGGCGGGAAAAGGATTTTGGGAGAAGATTGATGCGCAGACTGACGACGGTAGCGTCCCTGATAATGCTGGCGGTGGCGGTTCCGGCCACGGCGCAGAATGCAGCGCCCGGCAAGGAGATCGTGGCCGCGGTGGCGGATGGCGCACGCCCCGCCGCCGACACCGCACGTGACGCGCTGCGCAAACCGGCGGAAATCGTCGCCTTCGCGGGTGTAAGGCCCGGCGACAAGGTGGCGGAGATCGCGCCCGGAGGCGGATACTACACGCGCATCCTGGCCAAGGCCGTGGGGCCGCAGGGCAAGGTCTATGCGCTGATGCCCGCGTTCTTCGCCAGTCGGCCCGGCGGGCTGGATGCGATCAACGCGCTGGCAAAGGAATACGGCAACATCGAAGTGGTGGTGGTCGATTACGCGGAAACCCGCCTGTCGGAACCGGTCGACCTGGTATGGACGACGGAGAACTATCACGACCTTGCCAATGGTGACATCGACACCGTCAATATGTGGGTGTTTGATGCGCTGAAGCCCGGCGGCATCTATTTCGTGGAAGATCATTCCGCGCCGGGAACTGGCACCAGCGCCACCAATACCCTGCACCGGATCGATCCGGCAGCGGTGATCCAGCAGGTGAGTTCTTCCGGTTTCGCGCTGGATGCCGAGAGCGACCTGCTGCATAACCCGGACGACACCCACGACGTCAATCCGCGTGAGGCGAAGCCGACCAGCGACAAGTTCGCCCTGCGGTTCCGCAAGACGGGATAGCGGCAGAGCGGAGGGGGCAGGCCAATTCCTCCAGCCGTTGCTCAGCGGTTTACAATCGATTGTAGCGATGGCTATCATCTGGGTGCCGTGCAAACTCGGCACTCAATTCAGAGCCGAATTCCGGGCCTGAATGAGGGGGAGGCTGAACAATGAACAAGTCGCGCCTGGCGCTTGCTGCCGGATACCTGTCTGCCGCCATCTGGCTTTCTTCCGGTCAGGCTTTTGCGGCGGAGGCGGCATCTATGCCCGGCCTTGCCGTTTCCGCCGGGGTGACTTCAGCCGCTTCCCCTGCATGGGCAAACCCCACGGGGGGCCATACGGTGGTGATGGAGGAGGACATAACCCTCCCGGATCACACCATTTACCGTCCGGCCGAACTGGGTGCCGAAAAGCTGCCGGTGGTCGTGTTTTCCGGGCCGGGGTGTGATTTTACCGGCACCGCGTTCCGGCCGTTCTTCACGGAACTGGCATCCCACGGATATCTGGTCGTCGTCAGTGGCCCGCCTGAGCCAAGGGGCGGAAGCGGGCCGGGCTTCGTGCGAACCCGGCCGGTTGATCTGAGCGCGAGCATAAGCTGGGCGCTGGCGGAAAACAGCCGCGCCGAAAGCCGCTATTTTCAGCGCGTGGATGCGGGCAGGATTGCGATGATGGGCCAGTCATGCGGCGGGCTTCAGGCCCTGTCGCTGGCCGCCGATCCCCGTATTTCGACGATCGTGCTGTGGAACAGTGGTGTGTTCAACACCGATCCGCCGACACCGCCCCCGTCCGCCGATCAGCCCGCCGGCACGACGTATGTGATGCCCGTGGGCAGCGACAAGACGGTGCTAAAGACGGTCAAGGTTCCGATCGCCTATTTCGCGGGTGGCACCGATATGGCGGCCCCCAACGCAAGGGACGATTTCGAGCGGCTGAGCGACGTGCCCGTTGTGCTCGGCATTCTGGAAATCGAAGGCGACGCGCATGCCGGCACTTTCCGCGAAACAAACGGGGGCAAGTTCGCCGTGGCCGCGCTGGCCTGGCTGGACTGGCAGCTGAGAGGCAATCAGAAGTCGGCAGAGGTCTTCGTGGGAGACGACTGCGTTCTCTGCGCTGATCCCGATTGGGAAATCAGGACGCGCGGCCTCTGACAATGTTGGCGGCGTCAGGGTCCTGACCCAGAGGCCGCACAACTGCTGGCGAGTGTCCGCTCAAGGAACTGACTTAGCCAGCGCTGCGTCGATCGCGCGCCGGGCCAGCGGCTCCATCACCGCATAGCCTGCGCGCGTGGGGTGAACGCCGTCATTGGCGTAAGCGGTGTCGAAAGCGCCCGCTTCGTCCGCAAGCGGCGTGTAATAATCGACGAAGGTGATGCCGTATTCGGTGGCGGTCTGTTTCAGCCGCGCATTCATGCTGCGTACCCACGGCTTCACATCAAAATCGGGACGGGGCAACAGCATGGTCATCGGCGGCATGGCGGCCAGCACGACTTCGATCCCGTTGGCGCGCGCCATGTCGATCATCGCGCGGACATAGCCGATATATTCATCCTCCGTGATCGGCCCGGTCGCGCCGCCGATGTCGTTCGTCCCGGTCATGATGTGGACCACGCGCGGATTCAGCGCGATGACATCGTGATAGAAGCGCGCGACCATCTGTGGGCTGCTCTGGCCGCTGATACCGCGATCGACGTAACCGTTGCTGGAAAAGAACTCGCCATCGGCGACGATCCAGCCTTCGGTGATGGAATCCCCCATGAACACCACCTGCGGCCGCTGGCGGGCGCGTTTGAGTTCCGCGTTGGCATCGCGATAGCGGCAAAGGAATGGCCAGTCCGTTGCGTTGCGTTCTGCCTGAACGGCGCGCCACTGTGCTGCCGCCTCGTTATTCGGATCGGTAAAGCTGCGAGCCATCTCGCTGAGCGCGGCGAGATCGCGGGGGGCCGTATCGAACTGCATGGCCTGCTGTTCTGCACTGGGCGGCGTGTTCACGGGGCAATGGATGGTTTCGCCGTTCACCGCCGGATATGCCTGACCGGAAGCGACCGTCGCCTGCCCATGACCGGCAGCACCTGTAAGCAGCATCAGCGTTGCCGCTGTGATTGACATTGTCTTCATCTGAACCTTCCCCCTTTGCTGTCATCGCTGCCTGACATGCAATCGATTGCCAAGCATAAGGGGCTGTCTGCCAGACCGCAAGAAAGCGCGGAAGGCAGGACGCAGAAACGGGGCATCGAAAGTGGCCATGGCAGAGAGGTGTTCGCAGATTGGTGACGAGCAGTCGCGGTTTGTATCAGGCTTGCGTGTAACGCCCTGTAACGCGCGAGATTACGGTAAAATTACGGTAATTAACCTGCGAGAGTTATCGGCACCCGTTTAGACACGGCGTTGCGGATTAGCCATACGATCTCAAACTCCGCGGACCGTATTTTGGCGATGCAACTCATATGCCGCGCACGAGCGACTGCCTCTCTCAGTGGATCGTGCGCGGCGCCCTTTTTTGCCGGTGTGGCGCTTCGGGGTGATGTCGGATTCGCACTGACTTGTTTCATCAGTCTGGCGAATCGCCATGATCGCCGCCAAACCATACGCATAACAAGAACGAGGGGCTTTCGGCCCCGATTGGGAGGAAATCGACGCCATGATCAAGAAATCTCGCCTGTTCCTTTTTGCCTCGCTGCTTCCGGTGTCGATGATGCTCGGGGCGGCCGGTGCGGCTCAAGCTCATGAAGGGCACGCGCATGATGCCGCGAACTCAACGCCTGTTCCAGCCACGCAATCGCTGTGGTCCAATCCCGCCAGCTGGCCCGACAAGAAGGTGCCGCGCGAAGGGGACGAGGTTACCATCGGTCGCGACATGAATATTGTTCTGGACGTCAATCCGCCTGCCCTGCGCAGCCTGACGATCGACGGCAAGCTGAGCTTTTCGGATAACCTTGATCTCGAACTGGCGAGCGACTGGATCTACCTGCGGCGCGGTGAGCTGCAAATCGGCGAAGAGGGTAAGCCCCATACCCGCAAGGCCACCATCACGCTGACCGACAAGGTTCCGGGCGAAGACATCAATACGATGGGCGACCGTGGCATCATCATGATGGGCGGCACGCTGAGCCTGCACGGCGACCGGGAAAACTCATGGACCAAGCTGGCCAAGACCGCGCAGGCGGGCAGCGCCCAGATCGAAGTCCTGAATGCCAGCGGTTGGCGCAGGGGTGATGAGATCGTCCTCGCGTCGACCGACTTCGACCCGCGCCAGGCGGAAAAGCGCGTGATCACTGCGATCAACGGCAATGTCCTCACGCTCGATACGCCGTTGCAGTACATGCACTTCGGCGAAATCACGTTTGGGGTGGACCAGCGCGGCGAAGTGGGCATGCTGACGCGGAATATCCGCATTCAGGCATCCGAAGATGCGGAAGGCTCCTACTTCGGTGGGCACATCATGGCGATGGCCGGGTCGAAGATGTACGTCTCTGGCGTCGAGCTGAACCGCATGGGGCAGAACATGCATCTGGCCCGCTACCCCATCCACTGGCACATCGTGGGCGAAGGGCAGGGTCAGTACATCAGAAACTCTTCAATTCACGACACTTACAGCCGCTGCGTGACGCTGCATGGCACCAACAACGTGCTCGTGGAAAACAACGTGACCTATAACAATATCGGTCACTGCTTCTTCCTTGAAGACGCTGTGGAGACGGGCAACCAGATCGTCCGCAATCTCGGCATTCTGACCAAGTGTCATCCGACCAATCCTTGCAACCCGACTAACGCTTATAACTTCTCCGCAGATGGTCAGAAGGCGAAAGATGTCCTGATTCCGTCGGACAACACGGCGGCGACCTTCTGGATCACGAACCCGGATAACGTGTTCCGCGACAACGTGGCCGCCGGTTCCGAACAGATCGGTTTCTGGATTGCTTTGCCGGAACACCCGACGGGTGCATTCGAAGGCACGGAAACCGCCGCGAATACATGGCCACGCCGCGTTCAACTGCGGGAATTTTCCGGCAACGTCGCCCACTCCAACTTTGACGGGCTGATGTTCGACCGTGGCCCTGCGGCGGACGGTTCGTTCAACGTCGCCGGCAATACGCACATGGCCTATGCCGATCCCAGCAGCACCAGCAGCGAAAAGCTGATATCGGTGATCAATGATTTCACCGGGTACAAGAACCATGCCGCCATCTGGGGCCGTGGTGAAAACCACGTATTCTCGGACCTGAAGCTGTCTGACAACGCCATCGGTTACACCCACGCCTATCCGGGTCTGGCGCCGGGCGGCGGTGCATTCACTTCCAGGGTTGAAAACTCGCTGTTCGTCGGTGAATCCGCCAACGTCGGCAACCCCAGGACGGAAGCCGAGATTGCGGCCGGCCGCAGCCTGCCCAGCAAGTATTCGGATTTCCCGATCCGTGGTTATGAATACTATGACTTCGGGCAGGAACTGGTGAACGTCACGTTCCGCAACTTCCAGGATAACAACACGCGTGAAGCTGGCGCGATTTCCTACCTGCTGTTCTCGAACTTCCCGATCAGCACCGAAAACTCGGTCGAACGGCTGACTTTCGATAACGCCAAGCCGGTTCACTATCCGAAGATCGACGCCCGCTGGGCGTTCGAGATCGGAGACGAAATCGGCTACACCGGCGCGGCTTTCGTGGACAAGGACGGCTCGCTGGGTGGCGCACCGGGATCCTATGTCGTGATCGATAACGGGATCGCGTCGGACAACGCATCCTGCGATGTGAAGCCGACCTGGAACGCAGCCATTTGCGAAGGCGATTTTGGCCGCCTTTCGCTGCGTGCGACTGACGGCAAGCCGGTGACTGGCGGAATGTTCGCCCGGGCAACCGGCGGTTCGCCGATCAAGCTGGTTCGCAACGGCAGAGAGTTCGTTGCCGGCGCGGGCACCGGTTTCTTCGGCAACGGCGTGGGTAACACCACGATCCCCAGCGGGGCCGAAGTCAAAGCAGAAACCGAAAGCGAGGTTCTGGATATCGGTCTGACCGAGATGGAAGACGGCTCGTGGGTGATTTTCGAACTACCCGGTTTCAAAACCGCCAACACCGGCGCCAGAAGCGGCAGCATCGCTGCACTGCGGGCGGCGAACGAAACGTCCTACTATAGCGCAGGCAATTCACTCTGGGTGAAGCTCGTCGCGAACAGCAGCAACGTTTCGCGGAACGGAGGCCCCCCCGGTATGGGCGGTGGCAACACCATCCAGGTCCGCAGGTAACGTCGTACTGCAGGCTGGACGGACGGAGGCCGAGAAGTAACCCGGACTTCGTCCGTTCACCTGTTCAAGGGCCCACGCAAATCTCACGTGGACGGTGGCTTCGCGTGAATTAAGGCGCCGAAACTAAGGAAAGCGCGCGTCGCGGGTTAGCTGACAGCGCGCTTTCACCGTTTGGCGTGCGCGACAATCAGGATCGTCCAGGTCATTTCCGACCTCACCGGCTTGAGAGGGCGGCGATGGCTCTCGAGTTGCCTCAACACCGACAACGACCCACTCCATACACAATTTTGCAGCTCGGTTGTCTCTGACTACAAAGGGCTGCTGCTGCGAGGTAAAGGTTGTCGGATCGATGATGGAGGACCGCGAAATCAGGGACTGGTTTCGACGTGAGGTTCTTCCCCTCGAAAAGTCGCTGACGCAATTCATTCGCCGGAACTGGCGGGTGGAAGCCGATGTGGCGGACCTTCGGCACGATGTTTACGAACTGGCGCTATCCGGGGCGCGCAAGGGCTTGCCTCACGCCACGCGCGCCTATCTGTTCGTGATCGCGAGGAACCACCTGATCAATCGCGCCAAGAGGGCACGCCTGGTGTCGTTCGAACTGGTGGCCGATCTGGAATCCATCGACAACGATCCTTCCTCTTTCGATCACGAACGGCAGCTTGTTGCGAGAGACATGCTACGCCGCGTGGAGAAAGGCCTGGCAACGCTGACTCCGCGGGTGCGGCAAATCGTGATGCTTCGCAAGATTCACGGGTTCAATACGAAGGAAACAGCGGACGAGCTCGGTATCGGGCTGGATGCTGTTCGCAAGCAGACCAGTGTGGGCATGCGCGCGCTGACGGATTATATTCTTGGACTGGGTGAAGAGGCGGAGCGAGGCGTGATTGCCTTTCCCCGGCGCGACAAAGGAAAATCGAAATGAGCCGCGCGGAGCAGGCCAGCCTTGAGGCCGCGCAATGGTTGACTGCCCAGTGCGACGGGCCGCTGTCGAATGAAGAGCAGGCTATTTTTGAAGAGTGGCTCAACGCTTCGGACGGTAACAAGGCGGCGTACTGGCGGTTGGAGCTAGGCTGGGAAGAGGCAGGGCGGATCAACGCGCTCGATCTCGGCCATGATGGTTTCGAGCCGCAGTCAGACAGCCCTAAGTGGCGCTGGTGGGCAGGCATCGGGCTGGCTGCGTCCGTCGCGTTGATGATCGGCATATATCAGTTTGCAGGCGGCTGGGCCGTGACGCAGGTGGGTGCGCGCCCATCGGAACTGGCTTCCGCATCCTATTCGACATCTGTGGGAGAGAAGCATCTGGTTGGCCTGCCGGATGGCAGCCGTATCCAGCTGAACACACAATCGAGCCTGCGCACACGGTTCACAAGCGATCAGCGCGAAGTGTGGCTCGATCGGGGAGAGGCATTCTTCGATGTCGCCCACCGAGAGGATCAGCCTTTCGTAGTTCACGCGGGTGATCGGGAGATAAGCGTTCTCGGCACTCAATTTTCGGTGCGACGCGATAAGGACAAGACCACCGTGGCCGTGCTGGAAGGGCGCGTGCGGCTGGTCGAGATGAAGGACAACCGCCCGGTGCGAACGTCCCTGATCACTGCCGGCGACATTGCCGTCGCTTCTGACACTGCGACGTTTGTCGGCGCGAAATCGGAAAATGGCGTGGAGCAGGCGCTTTCATGGCGGGATGGCATGCTGGCTTTCGATCAGGAGCCGCTTTCGACAATCGCGGCCGAGTTCAATCGCTACAACACCCGTAAGCTCGTGCTTGATGCAGGCGTCCTGGGTGAAATCCGGATCACCGGCACTTTTCCTTCAGACAAGCCGGATGCTTTCGCCCGCTTGCTGCGTGAAGCCTATGGTCTGCGCGTGGATGAAAACGAGCAGCACATCCGCATCTATCGCTGATCGTTTTCGAGAACTGCGGACTGGCGGTTTGGGTTCGCAGCGAGGGTTTTACTGCCGATCCGGTATATCACCCCAGCATATCGCAGGTTTATCGGCATTTCCGTTACACAATCGGAATGCTTGATTGTCTCCATTTGCACCGAGAGAATTCTATCAGAGATTCCAAAGGGGGAGCGGTGACTGTGCGAGCGAGACGGCTTTCTGCCGCGCTCTCAATCTGTTTTTGTGTCGCCGCTACAGCGTGGCCAGCCGCCACGTATGCCCAGACTCAGGGCCGTGAAACGCAGTTCAATATCCCGGGTGGTGATATGAAGACTGCGCTCGATACCTTCAGCCGCCAATCGGGCGTTCCGATCATTTACCAGGGTAATGACGTCGCCGGAATGCGAACCCCCGGCTATCGCGGCCGGGCGCAGGCGCGAGTAGCTCTGTCCGCCATGCTGCGCGGAACCGGCCTGCGTATGCACGTCGATACATCGGGTGCGATTGCAGTTGCCCGGCCGAGAAATGGACCGAAGGCGGGGGCCGGGCAAACGAGGGAGCGCAATTCCTGGCTGAAGCCGCGCACGCCAGACGAAGCGCCTGTGGTTCGGGAAATCGTCGTCACGGGCACGCGGGTTGTTCGCAGCGGTTATGACGCCCCGACGCCGACCACCGTTCTGGACAGGGAACTGATAGACGGCAAGTCGCCGACTACGATCATCGATGCGCTGGTCACTCTGCCGGTTTTCAGGAACAGTTCCACGCCGGGCACCGCTGGTGTGGCGCAGGCAGGACCTTCCGGCCAGAGTTTTGCCAACCTTCGCGGGCTGGGTGTTACGCGCACTCTCGTTCTGCTCGACGGTCAGCGGTTCGTGCCGAGCACCTCCATCGGGACAGTAGACATCGGTCTGATTCCGGCCGGGCTCATTCAGCGGGTCGATATCGTAACCGGCGGTGCGTCTGCCGCATACGGTTCGGATGCGGTCGCAGGTGTGGTCAATTTCGTGCTCGACAATCGCCTGACGGGCATAAGGGGTTCGGTCGAGGGCGGTATCTCGCAATACGGGGATAATCGAACATTCCGGGCGGAACTGAACGCCGGCGCGAGTTTCGGCGATAGCGGCCACTTTGTCGTGAGTGGCGAATATGTGAAGGCGAGCGGTGTGCCGCTGAATGCGCGGCCTGACACCGAGTATCCGGTTGCGCGCCTGATCATCAATCAGGAATGGACGCCGGACAACGGCCAGACGCGCCGTCTGATCGCGCCATACGTCTATACCAGGACCGCGTCTCTGGGCGGAGTTGTGGTTGGTGGGCCGCTGGCTGGCCTGGAGTTCGGCCCCGGTGGTAGCATTTCGCAGCAGCCCGCGGGAGCTTTCATCGGAACATCCAGCCATGTGCTGCCTGGACGATTCGACGATCAGGCATGGGATCTTTCCGTTTCGCTTTCCTCTCTCCCGCAGGAGAAGGCCGCGCTTTACGCTCGAGCGAGCTGGGATGTCGCGGATGGCCTTTCCGCCTATACGACCGCCATAGTCGCCCGCAACAGGCCGGGGCCGTTCTACAGCTCGCCCGCGAATACGATCATCAGCGGCAATTTCATCGTCCAACGGGACAATGCTTTCTTGCCGGGAGCAGTGCGCAGCCGGATGGAAGAGCTTGGTCTGGAGACGATCAGCGTCGGACGGTATTCGGAAGACTTCGGCGCGTCCATCGTCAGTCGCACCAACGATACCTATCGATTGGTCGGCGGTTTGCAGGGCGACATCGGTGACGGCTGGAAAATCGATGCCTATGCGCAGTATGGCGAGAACCGGCAGACCTTCCTGATCGAGCGCAACTGGATCAGGGCCAATATCGCGCTAGCCGCTGATGCGGTGGACGAGGGGCTGGCGAGGGGCGGGACGGCCAATGGCAACATAGTATGCCGCTCCACGCTGAGCGATCCCGGCAACGGCTGCATACCGCTGAACATATTCGGACCATCCGGCACGCGTTTCGATCCCGTGGCGCCGCCAAGTGCGGGTTACATTTTCGGAACGACACGCGCCGTTCTCAATACGGCCCAGACCGTCGCGTCTATCAGCGTGTCGGGAGAGCCGGTGCAAAACTGGGCGGGGCCGGTATCGTTCGTTGCCGGCGCGGAATTTCGTCACGAAGCAGCGCGTCAGAATGTAGACGCATTGTCGGCGGCCAGCGCGTTCGGGCTGGGCAATCCAAAGCCTCTTTCCGGCGATGTCAGTGTGAGGGAGGTCTTTGCGGAAACAGTGGTTCCGCTGGTCAGAGACAGTTCTCTGATGCACCGGCTGGATCTGAACGGCGCCGTTCGCTTCACCGATTACAGCACCAGTGGCTCGGTCGCGACCTGGAAAGCGGGGTTCACCTGGCAGCCGATTGAGGCGGTACGCCTGCGCATGACGCGATCCCGTGACATTCGGGCGCCGAACATCCTGGAACTGTTCAGTTCGCCAGTGATGTCCACCGGTGGTGCGCTGGATCCGTTCACCAATACCTCTCCGACCTTCCAGGTCTCGTCGCTGGGTAATCCGGACCTGCTGCCTGAACGAGCGGACGCCCTGACCGCCGGTATTGTGTTTCGCCCCCTGTCGGCGCCGGGTCTGGAGTTCTCGATAGACTACTACAACATCGAGGTACTGGGGGCGATTTCGACGCTCCTGCCTGCCGACATTATCAACCGCTGCTATCTGGGCAGCGCAGAGTTGTGCCAGCTCATAACCCGTTCTGGCGGCGCGATTACGCAGATCGATAACCCTTATCTCAACCTGCAATCCCTCTCCACCGACGGCTTCGATCTGGAGCTGAGCTATAGGCGCGCAGTGGGCCGCGGAACGGGTTTTGCGCGTGTGCTGGCCAACCTCACCCGCTCTTACATTGTCAGCGACGGCGTCACCCAGATTGAACGCGCTGGAGACATGAGCAACGGGCAGCCCCAATCCGCCCTCAATGCCATGATCGGCTATCGGATCGACGCGTTCAGCGTGCTTGCCGACATCACCCGCATCGGCGGCGGCAAATATGACAATACCTTCACCGACCCGACGGACATCAACGACAACACCATTCCCCCGCGGGCTTATCTGGGCTTGCAGGCCAGCCTCGATCTGGGCGGGGAGTCCAGAAAGCGCGAGGTGTTTTTCAACATATCCAATGTGTTCAACATTCGTCCGCCCCCGGTCTTCGTGTTCAGCGGAGGGCCGGGATACGAACGAGTGGGCCGCTCTTTCCGGGCCGGACTGCGCTTTGCGATGTGATCGTTTTGCAGCGTTCAGCCGACGACAGCGTCATCCGAAAATTGAAGCAGAATGTACGGGAGAACTATCATGAGAAACGGAATTCGTTGGGCCGCTGCCAGTTTTCTGGCCCTTTCCTTCGTGGCTGCACCCTCTACCGCCACAGCCGCGACTGAAGCTGCATCGGCTTCATGTGACCGGGCCTGCCTGACCGATCTGCTGACACAGTATATCGATGCTTTGGCGAAGGGGGATCATTCAAAGCTGCCGCTGGCCGCGCAGTTCCGCTTCACCGAAGATTCGCAAGCGAAACAGCTTGGTCAGGGTCTGTGGAGGTCTGTAACGGGCGCGGGGAAGTTCCGGCAGGATTACATCGACACAACAAAGCAGATTGCCGCCACCCACGTAGAGATGCTGGAGGGTAAGAACCCGGTTCTGCTATCGGTCGTTCTTCATACCGAAGGTGGGAAGATCACCGGTATCGAGACGCTGGTTCAGCGCTTCACGCCCAACTCGCGCTTTCAGCCTGCGGTTCTGGATCGGCCGATCCAGGGCATGAATGATCCGATCCCGGCCGGCCAGCGCCAGTCCCGCGAAGACATGATCCGTATCGCGCTGACTTATACCGAAGGGCTGAGAGTGGGTAACTTCACCGATGCCGCAACTCCCTTCGCGCAGGAAACCTATCGCGTGGAGAACGGCGTGATAACCGCCGGGGAGGGCTGCGGTCGGGACGATTGCGGCCTCTACACGCAGAATATCTTCGTGCATCCGGGCATCATCGCCAGCGTTGCCGCCGTTGACGAGGAAAACGGCACTGTCCTGCTGTGGATGAATTTCGGTGATACCGGCTCATACGAACCGGGCAATGCGCTGATAACTTTCGAGAGCTTCAAGGTCTGGGGCGACAATATCCATTCAATCAATGCGTTTCTGACCACGCTGCCGCAAGCTGTCGGCAGGTTCTGGCCTTCCACCGATCCGCTTCCGCGCTCCTGAGCGATTGAACCGATAGCTGCCCCCGATTTCGTCAGTTGCACGAGGCGGGGGCAGTTCTTTCGGCTGCTTCGTCCCTTTCGATTACACATCCCGGCCCCCCATTTGTCTGAGCGGATGAAAAACGGAAAATTGGGGGGAAGGATGATAAAGCTTTTGCCGATCGCGGCGCTGTTCGCGGCTGTGACGCTCCCCGCGCAGCCGGTTTTTGCTGAGCCAGCACCCTGTGACCGGGCCTGCCTTGCCGCTACGCTGGACAGCTTCCTTGAAGCGGTCGTGGTGCAAGATCCTTCCCGCGCGCCGCTGGCGATCGGATTTCGCCAGACCCAAAATGCGAAGCTGACGCTGACTGATGCGGGGGTGTGGCGGACGCTGACCGGTCTTGGGCCGATGCAGCGGCGGTATTTCGATCCGGTGACAGGCAATGCTCTGTTCTTCGGCATTGTGACAGACAAAGGCCAGCAAGCGGTGGCGTCGCTTCGCCTGCGCATTGTGGATCGCAAGATCACGGAAGGCGAATGGCATATCGCCCACAAGGGTGATCCCGGCATCTATGGAGAGGATAGCGAGGTCGTTTTCGATCTGGCGCGCCTGATCGCCGAGCCGCCGCCCGAGCGCACTGTCCCGGCGAACGAGCGCCTGTCCCGTGACACGCTGGTGGCGATCACTAACAGCTATTTCGACGGCATCGTTGCCGAGAATGGCCGCGCGGTGATCGCGCACGGAGGCTGCACCCGGTATGAGAATGGTTTCCCGGCCTTTGGCGGGCCTCTCGAACCGGGCAAGGAGCATGATGGGTTCGAAGGAAAGCAGGATTGCACATCAGGCTATCCGACGCTGGGCGGACTGGTTGCGGCTCGTCGTTATCCGCTGGTGGATGAAGAGGCGCAGGTCGTAATCGCATCCGCGGTGTTCGTCAGGAGGGCTGGCGATAACCGGCGGCGCAATAACTTCATGGAAGTGTTCGGGATCGATCACGGCCGTATCCGCAGCGTTCACGCCGCCATGTTCTATGCTGCCCCCGATCAGCCGCTGCCGAACTGGCCGCCCTATGAAGGAAACTTCCCGCTGATCGTTAATCCAAGCCCTACGCGATAAATACAATACATGATGGTGGAGGTGGGATAAAAATTCTTACACAAAAAATCGTCCCGTGTGTCTGGTAAATCAGAATCATAAGCCGGGAGGGTTAAAATGCTTGCGAAGAAATTCGTTTCATATCTTGCATCCAGCGTTTGCGTCATGGCGTTCGCTGTTCCGCTTCATGCACAAGGCAACGTGCAATCATCGTCATCCGATGATTCCGTTCTTGATGGTGAAGGCGCTGCAACCGTTTCCGGAGAGATTGTCGTAACCGGCACCCGGGTCGTTCGTGACGGTTACGACGCGCCGTCGCCGACCACCGTCATGAGCAGCGCGCTTATCGATTCCAAGGCGCCTACCACCATCATCGATGCCTTGACCACGCTGCCTGCGTTCAAGGGCACGTCCACCTCGCAGACGGCCGGTGTCGGGCAGGCGGGATCCGGCGGGCAGAGTTTCGTCAATCTGCGCGGCCTTGGCCCCAATCGCACGCTGGTGCTGCTCGATGGTCAGCGTTTCGTGCCCAGCACCTCTGTCGGCACGGTGGACGTGGGCATTATTCCCACCGCCTTGCTTCAGCGTGTCGACGTTGTGACCGGCGGCGCTTCCGCAGCTTATGGTTCGGACGCAGTTGCCGGGGTCGTCAATTTCGTCCTCGATAATCGTTTCAGCGGTTTGAAGGGAACCGCCGATTTCGGCATCTCCACCTATGGGGATAATGCCACGGCGAAAGTCTCTCTGAGTGCCGGGACCAGCTTCGCCGACCGCGGCCACATCGTGCTCAGCGGAGAGTATGTGTGGGCAGAGGGTGTTCCGATGAACGCGCGGCCGGATACGGAATATCCGATCGCCCGACTGATCACCAACCCCAACTGGACCCCGACGAACGGCGAATTTCGCCGTCTGATCCTTCCCTATGTCTACACCCGCACGGCGTCCCTTGGCGGCGTAGTGGTGAATGGACCGCTTGCGGGTCTGGAGTTCGGCCCCGGCGGCTCCACGTTCCAGCAGGCTACGGGTTCCTATGTTGGCACCAGCAGCTTCGTGCTTCCCGGTCGCGACGACCGGGAGGCGTGGGATCTGTCGGTCTCCGTCGCCGCGATGCCGCAGGAAAAGGCCACTGCCTATGGGCGCATAAGCTGGGACGTTACCGATGGGCTGACGGCCTACGCGACCGGTGTGCTGGCGCGGAACAAGCCCGGTCCTTTTACAAGTTCACCAGCTAACACCCTGATTACCGGGGCATTCGTGATCCGTCCGGACAACGCCTACCTGCCGGAAACGGTCAGGGCGCAGATGGTGGACCTGAACCTCCAGACGATCAGCGTCGGCCGCTATTCGGAAGACTGGGGCGCTTCGCTGGTAACGCGCAAGAACGATACGATCCGGGCAGTGATGGGGCTGCAGGGTGATATCGGCGGCGGCTGGTATCTCGACGCCTATGGCCAGTACGGGCAAAACAAGCAGGAATTCAGGATCGAGAACAACTCCATCCGGGCCAACCTGGCGCGCGCTGCGGATGCGGTGGATGAAGGGCTGATCACGAATGGCGTGGCGAATGGCAATATCATTTGCCGATCTACCCTGACCGACCCGGGCAATGGGTGTATCCCGCTCAATATCTTCGGCCCGAACGGCACCAGAGCCGATCCAATAGCGCCCGCTGCCGCCGGATATATCTTCGGCACGTCTCTCGCGGAACTGACGCTGACGCAGAAGGTCGTGGCGGTAAGCCTTTCGGGCGAGCCATTCTCGACCTGGGCGGGCCCCGTGTCGTTCGTCGTCGGCGGTGAATATCGCGAGGAGTCGGCGCGTCAGACGTCGGATGCACTGTCTCAGGCCAATGCTTTCGGGCTGGGCAATCCGAAGCCTCTTGCTGGCGATTTCAATGTCAAGGAAGCGTTCGTCGAAACGGTCGTGCCGCTGGCCGAAGATTCCTTTCTGCTCCACTCGCTCGACGTCAACGGTGCGGTTCGCCTTACAGATTACAGCACTAGCGGTTCGGTCACGACGTGGAAGGTCGGCCTGAACTGGGCGCCGATAGACGGTATCCGTTTCCGTGCGACGCGATCGCGGGATATTCGTGCTCCGAACATCGTTGAACTGTTCACGTCTCCGGTGCTGACAACGGCCGGGGTGGTCGATCCCTTCACCAACACGTCACCGATCTTCCAGGCCTATTCGCTCGGCAACGTCAATCTGCGGCCGGAACGGGCGGATACGACATCCGCAGGTGTAGTCGTGAGGCCGGTGGGGGTGCCGGGTCTGGAACTGGCGGTCGATTACTACAAGATCGACGTGGACAGTGCCATTTCCACTCTGTCGCTGCAGGACATCGTTGATCGCTGTTACGCTGGCACTACCGAGCTTTGCGGGCTGATCACGCGGACCAACGGCGTGATCACGCAGATGGAAAACCCCTACCTCAACCTGCAATCGCTGAAGACGGACGGCCTTGATTTCGAAGCCAGTTATCGGGTTCCGGTTGGTGAAGGCACGGCAATCGCGCGGGTGCTGGCAAACCGGACTATGTCCTATCTCGTCAGCGATGGGGTGACGGAGATCGATCGCGCGGGTGACATTTCCAGCGCACAGCCCAAATGGACCGGCAACCTGTCCCTTGGTTATCAGCTGGACCGCTTGAGCGTGTTCAGCGACGTGACCTACATCGGTGGGGGCAAGTTCAACAACACATACACCCTGCCGACCGACATCAACGACAATACGATATCGTCCCGTATCTATGTTGGCGCGCAAGCCAGGTTCAACCTGGCAAGCGGGAAGGGCAAGCGAGAGATCTTCGCCCACGTATCAAACCTGTTCAACACGCGGCCGCCTGCGGTGTTCGTGTTCTCAGGCGGCCCGAACTATGAACGCGTGGGCCGATCGTTCCGGGTGGGTATCAACTTCGGGTTGTGACGGCTTTGGCCACGCGCGTTATCGCTGTGGTCAACATACAAAGCTGACGGTGGGATGCCTGTCGTGTCAAACGAATGCCGGTTTGGTCCGCCAGGCAGGCATCCCACATAGGCTACCTGCTGCAGTTTGGTGTCGTGCAGGCAGTCACTTCGTGGATGTAGCGGTTCATACCGCCCTCGACGCGGAACGACTGGCTGGTGGGCGTTCCGGGATGGTCCGCTGGCAGTCCGGCATCGAGCCATGAGAAGTTGTGGAAGATGCTGACCGCGCCCACTGTCTCATCGATAACGTAGCGGCGGTTGCCCGTTTTGATCGGCTGGGGGAATGCGCCCATGGTGCAGGTCTGGCCGTCCGGGTCCTTGCTGGCGGTGTATATACGCCCCTCAAGCCGGGCGCATGGCGTGCCGTGCGGCACGGGCAGGTCCGGATCGCCCCAGTTGTTTATGTAGGCGTCAGCCGCGGCCTGGATCGCTGCGCGCGTGTCGCGCCGGTCGGCGGGAATTTCGCCCCAGTTCTCTTCCCGCGTGTGAGTGAGATGAACGTCGGCATCGAAGACCCAGTCGTCCGCGTCCGTCACCACGGATTCCACTTTGCTGATCTCTCCCCTGTCGGTCACTTCCATGCGCGTGTGGATCACGTACGGGTGTGCTTGAGAGGCTGCCACCAGTTCCGTGAACGTGGCGCATGTCGTGGTGTCATGGAAACTGCGGGTGAAATCGATTGTCAGCGGTTCAGCCAGCATACCCCCGGCGATGTCTCGGGCGACGTTGTTCTCCCCGTAGTAACCGCCGGATTGGAGCGGCAGCAACGCGGGTTTCCCGGTGGATTGGGCTTCGACATACTTGTCAGTGAGAGCCTTGAGCATGTCGCGCCCGCATTCGGCCCGGGCACTTGTCGCGCAAGCGACGCTGGCCAGGGCGATTGCGCCCTTAATCGCGATTTTCGACACCCTTGACGGGCGGCTGCGCCAATCTCGTTCTTTTCTCATGCGGCTGTGCCTCCCAAGGATTTTGTTGTTTTTGTTAACGAGTTCTCATCCCGCTGAAAGCGGGGCGAGTCAAATTCAAACATCAGCGAGCATGGGAAACAACAACATTCCGGCCAGCGCCACGGCAATTCTGCTCAGGGGATTCGAGATGTGCGATATAACAGCTTGAAAATCTGGCCTACCATTGCAAGGCTGTCCCTTCACAAACGCGGAACAGATGATTCCGCATGGGAGGATACTGTACCGATGGCTACGCGATCTCGTCTGCTTCTGGCTTCCCTGGCTCTTCCGCCGGCTCTTTTGCTCGGTGGTGCGAATGGGGCCTACGCCCAGGAACATCACGGACACCAGGATGCAGGGGTGGGCGCGCAAACGGCGCCTTCGGAAATCAGGACAGCGCGCTGGTCCGATCCGGCTGCCTGGCCCAGTGGGAAGGTTCCGGTTGAAGGCGAAGCGGTCACCATTCCGGCAAACATGGATGTGACGCTCGATGTCAGCCCGCCTAACCTGCGCAGCCTGACCGTTCAGGGCAAGCTCCGCTTCTCCGACGAGCGCGATCTCGAACTTGCGACCGACTGGATCTATCTGCCCGGTGGCGAACTGCACATCGGCACTGAGGGTAATCCGCATAAGCGCAAGGCGACGATCACGCTGACGGACAATGTCCCCGGCGAAGATATCAATACCATGGGCGACCGTGGCATCATGCTGATGCGCGGCAAGCTCAGCCTGCATGGCGATCGCGCACATACGTGGACCAAGCTGGCCAACACGGCCGAAAAGGGCAGTCGTTCGATTGAGGTGCTCGACGCCGGCGACTGGCGGGTTGGCGATGAGATCGTCCTCGCGTCGACCGACTTCGACCCGCGTCAGGCGGAACGGCGGACAATCACGGCGATCTCACGTAACCGGATCACTCTCGATCGCCCGCTGGAATACATGCATTTCGGCAAGATCACGTTTGGGGTCGACGAGCGTGGCGAAGTTGCCATGCTGACGCGCAACATCAAGATTCAGGCGTCCGAGGATGCCGAGAAGAGCTACTTCGGCGGGCACATCATGGCGATGGCCGGCAGCCAGATGACCGTGTCGGGTGTCGAACTCACCCGCATGGGGCAGCATCTCACTCTCGCGCGTTATCCGATCCACTGGCACGTCCTCGGTGACGGAAAGAACCAGTACATTCGCAATGCCGCGATCCACGATACCTATAACCGTTGCGTGACGGTCCACGGCACCGACAACCTGCGGGTTGAGAACAACGTGACCTTCAATACCGTGGGCCACTGCTTCTTCCTTGAAGATGGCATCGAGACCGGGAATTACTACGTCTCGAACCTCGGTATCCAGACCAAGTGCCACCCGACACTTCCGTGCGATCCTTCAAACCTCACTGATGCGTCGCGGGGCAGCAAGGGCCAGGAATCGGAGCATGTCCTGCTGCCGTCCGACAACACGGTATCGACTTTCTGGATCACCAATCCTTCCAACCATTACATCGGCAATGTGGCGGCGGGTTCGGATCAGGTCGGCTTCTGGATGGCTTACCCGCAGCATCCGAATGGTCAGTTCGAAGGCACGGAAATCGCCGCGAACACATGGCCGCGCCGGATGCCACTGGGCACTTTCACCGGCAATACCGCCCATTCCAACTTCGATGCGCTGATGTTCGATCGTGGTCCTAATGCGGACAACACCTTCAACGTGGCTGGTGCGGCGCATACGGCTTATGCTGATCCATCCGATCCGAGCAGTGAAATCATTATGACGCATGTCGATGATTACACCGCTTACAAGAACCGCAACGGCGCCATCTGGGGCCGCGGTCAGTATCACCTTTATACCAATCTGAAGCTGGCCGATAACGCGATCGGATTCACCCATGCCGCTGGCGGCAGCGGTGCCCCTTATTCGTCACGCGTGCAGGATTCGCTGTTCGTTGGTGAAAGTGACAATATCGGCAACCCTTCCACCCCAGCGGAAATTGCTTATGGTCGCACCCTGCCGCATGTGACGGCAGACTTCCCCATCCGTGGCTACGAATTCTACGATTATCGCCACGACGTGGTGAACACGACTTTCGTGAATTACGAACCCAACGAGCTTCGCGATGCGGGGGCGATTTCCTATCTGTTGTTCACCAGCTTCGGCATGAGCACGGAAAACATGGTGGAAGGCGCCAAGTTCGTGAACGCCCAGCCGGTTCACTTCCCGCAGGTCCAGCGCCGCTGGTCATCCGACTATTTGGGTAAGGCTGCCTATCTGAGTGCCGCGTTCAAGGATATCGACGGCTCAGTCGGTGGCACCCCGGGGGCCTACATCGTCATCGATAACGGCATCGCCTCGGCGGAGGACACCTGCGTAACCAAGGCGAGCTGGAATGCAGCCGTCTGCACAGGCGATATGGGGCGGCTCAGCATCGACGATACGCAGGAGTTCAGCGAGTTTGCAACCGGCCCCGCCACCAATCCGGTACTGCTGGAACGGAACGGCAGGCGGTACGAGTATAACGGCGAAACCACCGTTCAGAGCGGTTCCCAGATCAGGGTATCGACCATGCGGGACACATTGTCGCTTCACCTGCGTGAAATGGACAAGGGTTCGTGGGTCATCTTCGAACTTCCCGGCTTCACATCCCCCGAGGGCGGCCAGCAGGTCGGCAGCATGGAAGCGCTGCGTGCCTCAGGCGGAACGGCGACCTTCAGGGATGAAAACTCGCTCTGGGTAAAGCTCGTGGTGGAAGATGATGCAGCCGACGGCCCGGTCGTGGTCCAGGTCGGCCAACTGAAAGCGCAGGCATCGCTCGACGTTCGCCGCGAAGGTCTCGGCGGCTAATAAGATCAGGGCCCCGGTGAAAGCCGGGGCCTTTTTCGTTGGCGGTGCAGCCCGCAGTGATCACAGGGGGGCTGATAAAGTAGGCGTTCGGAGAACCGCGCGCGGGCCCCCTGAAGATAGCGGCACCGATGTCCGCTCCTCGCTACCCTAAGCCCATGTCCTGACGATGGACGTGCAACTCATTCCATTTCACCGGTGCGCGGCGGCGACTGCCGGGTTGCTTTAGCAGTGCCGTCCGGCAACTCACGGCTCTCGTTGGTTTGTCCGCATATCAGCACCTCGACTTGAGGCGGGGCTGATGAGGCATGGGCCTTGCCATAAAACAGACCATGCAATCCCCAGTAGGCTCCACCAATGACGAGTGTTGCACCTGCCAGCGCCAGTGGAACCTTTGCCACGGCTTTCCAAGCGCTGTTCGCGGCCGAGGCCCAGTTAACCGGTTCGACGGCGACGACGGCGAGCGTTCCCATGATGAACGAGTGACCGATCAGATCGACACGCCCGAATGGATAGATGGCGAGAGTGAAGATGATGAAGAGGGCTATCGCCGAGAGGCGCCGCACCAGGGGATTCCACAGGAGCCCTAGCCCCATCGTGAACTCGGCAACGCCGGCCATTGGAATGAATGCGTCACGCGGCATTCCCAAGGTGAGATAGGGGCGTTCCTCGATCAGAGGGTAGAACCATTCGGGATAAGCCAGCTTTTCGAAGCTGGACCACATCACCGCAATCGCAATGCCCCAGCGCAGAATGACGAAGCGCTTTTGGTAGAGCTTGCTGTCCGGAAACGCTGCGCTGGCGAGATAGCCTGCCACGCCGACGCCAAGGGCCAGATAATCAAAGAGGTGGAAAGGATCATAGTCGCGCAGCGCCATGATCCAGAGCCCGATGATGCCGGCAGCAGCCAAGGGCATTGTGCGGCGAGAGAACACCGAGGCGGCGATGAGTAGCTGGAGCCACGAAACCCACTCATTATGAGTGTGCAACTCCGGGGTCAGATAGACGCCGCCCATTGCAAAGATGGCAACGAAAAATGCGCCAATCACCGCACGCATGAAATCGTCTGCGCGCAGCCAAAGCGAATGGGCGGCCCTGCGATTGCCTCCATCAACAACGGCGTCTTCGATGAAGTAGCGCTCGATCAGCACCGCTACTGCGAAGAAGATCAGGACTAACGCGACGCCAAACCAGACCCAGCCGTTGGCAAGCGTCGTTGCAAGCGGCGCGGGCGGGGCCTGAACGTCGTAATGCGCAAACCATTTCACGTGTGCGGATGCAGGCACCGGGATCAGAACGAGGGGCAGTGCGGAACCAAGGGCCCGCACGTGTCTTCCAGTTATCACGGCCAGCATATCTTTGAGTTTTCGTGCTTTCCAACCGTGCCCGACAGAGCGGTTTCCAGCGGGCCTGCACCGCTTCAGTGACACGGCAATTCACACAGTTTTGGCGCGACCTCGTAAACGGAGGCTCCCGATCGAAACCGGGAGCCCTCGCTACGTCAGCTGGGCTGAACTTGCCTGCGGACTTCGATGCTGGTTCGGGCACCAAGGTTACCGCCGGGGGCAGCCTGAGCGTCAGCATTCGCGACGACGAGCTTCACCCACAGCGTGTTACCATTCCTGTAATACGCGGTATCGGTGGCGGCGCGCAGGGCGTTGAGGCTGTTTTTCTTCGTGCCGGCAGTTGCCGTGGTGAATCCCGGAAGCTCGAAAATTACCCAGGCACCATTGTCCATCTCCCTCAATGCAAGGGAAACGGCCTGCCTGTCTGTTTCGACCTTCACCTCGGCCCCGCTGCGGATCGTGGTTTCGCCGGTGTATTCGATCTGCCTGCCGTTACGGCTGAGAGTGACGGGCTGGGGGGCTGCGGCGCCCGGTCCTCCAGGGGCACCCACGGCAGGACCGCCTGGGCCAGCTGGAGCGCCGGGACCGGCAAGAGCCCCGGGCCCGCCCGGACCACTCGGCGCACCGACGCTGATACGCCCGAAGTCACCCTGACAAACTGCCGCGTTCCAGGTCGGCTTGATCTCACAGGCTTCGGTGTCAGATGCGATGCCGTTGTCGATGACAATGTAGGCACCGGGGACGCCGCCGACAGAGCCGTCCTTGTCATGGATCGTTGCGCCGCTCCATCCCGAGCGCGAACCAAAATCTGACGACCACCGCCGCTCAAGCCGGGGGAAATCGACGGGCTTGGCATTGTTGAAAGTCAGACCCGCCACGGAGTTTTCGGTGCTGATCCCGAAACTGGTATACATCAGGTACGAAATCGCCCCGGCATTGCGGGTGGCGTTGTCCTCGTAATTCAGGAAGGTCACGTTCTCCACTTCCTGACGGAAGTCGTAATATTCGTAGCCGCGGATCGGGTAATCGGCCTCTTCCTGTGGCAGGCTGCGGCCATAGGCAATTTCCGCTGGCGTTCTGGGGTTACCGATATTGTCGCTTTCGCCCACAAACAGCGAATCCACCACGCGTGACGAATAAGCCGGGAAAGCAAGGTCGCCAGCCGCATGGGTGAAGCCGATCGCGTTGTCGGCCAGCTTCAGGCCCGTAAACAGGTGCATCTTGCCGCGGCCCCAGATGGCCCCATGCCGGTTCTTGTAACCTGTGAAATCCTCGAACACCGACACCAGCCGCTCGCTGTCGGGGTTGGCCGGATCTACGCGGGCGGTATGGTAGTTGCTGCCGACAACACTGAAGCGGTTGTCCGGGCCGGGGCCGCGATCGAACATCATGCCATCGAAGTTCGAATGGGCGACGTTGCCGATGAACTTGCCGACCCGGGTACGACGCGGGAAGGTGTTCAAGCCCGCTTCCGTGCCTTCAAACTGCCCGATCCCGTTCGTCGGCAACGCCACCCAGAAGCCGATCTGATCGGAACCTGCGGCTACGTTGCCCACAAAATCGTTGTTCGGGTTGGTGATCCAGAAGGTCGACACCGTGTTGTCGGACGGCAGCAGGACATGCTCCGACCGCTGGCCTGCCTCTCCCGAACCCGGCGGCAGGCCGCCAGGGTGAAGGTTTGTCGGAACGCAGGGCAGGGTGGGGTGACACTTGGTCATGATCCCCAGGTTGCTGATGAACTGGTTGCCGGTTTCAACGCCATCTTCGAGGAAGAAGCAGTGGCCCACGTTGTTGAAGGTCACGTTGTTTTCCACGCGCACGTTGTCGGTACCGTGCACCGTGACGCAGCGGCTGTAAGTATCGTGGATGGCGGCGTTGCGGATGTATTGCCCTTGCGCGTCGCCAACGACGTGCCAGTGAATGGGATACCGGGCCAGCGTCAAATGCTGGCCCATGCGGCTCAGTTCGACGCCTGAGACGTACATTTTCGACCCGGCCATCGCCATGATGTGCCCGCCGAAATAGGTGCTTTCCGCGTCGTCCGAAGCCTGGATGCGGATGTTCCGGTTCAGCAGGCCGACCTCGCCTCGCTGGTCTACGCCGAACGTGATCTCGCCGAAGTGCATGTATTCCAGCGGCTGGTCGAGCGTAATGACGTTTCCGTTCACAGCCGTAACGGTGCGCTTCTCGGCCTGCCTGGGGTCGAAGTCGGTCGATGCCAGAACAATCTGGTCGCCTTTTCGCCATTCGCGGGCGTTCAATACTTCTATCCGGGCGCTGCCGGCTTCGGCTGTTTTCGCCAGCTTGGTCCAGGTATGTTGGCGATCACCATGCAGGTTCAGCGTGCCGCGCATGAGCACGATCCCACGGTCGCCCATCGTATTGATGTCTTCGCCGGGGAACTTGTCGGTCAGGGTGATCGTGGCGTTGCGCGTATGGGGATTGGCTTCGCTACCGATCTGCAGTTCACCCCCGCGCAGGTAAATCCACTCGGTCTTGAGCTCGATGTCCCGATCGTCCGAGAAGCTGAGTTTGCCGTCGATAGTCAGGCTGCGCAGCGCGGGCGGGGCGACATCGAGGACAACCTCCATGTCCCTCGCGATCGTGACGGCATCGCCTTCGCGCGGAATCCTGCGATCAGGCCAGGCGGAAGGGTCGGACCAGCGGACCTTCTTTATCGCTGAAGGAGGTACCTGAGCAGCTTCATCAGGATGGCTGTGGTTTCCCTGCGCGGCAACGCCGGACCATGCGCCAAGCATGCAGGTTACAGAAAGAAGCGAAGCCAAAAGGCGGATTTTGCTTTGCTCGCGCATGATGTTCGTACCCTTGATTCAAACATGGAGTGTTTGATGGGGAACTGTGTGTTCACAGTTCCCCTTGTTGCATCTGATCAGAAGCGCACGTTCGCACCGAACGAGAAGCGACGCCCCTGCACATCGTGGAACAGGCTGTAGTTGCCGCCCGGAAGCTCTCCGAGCGAACGGTCGATGTTGGTATCGATGCCGGTGATCGGCGGCTTGATGTTGAATACGTTGTCCGCCCCGAACCGCAGGCGCACCGCATCGTTCACCTGGTAGCTCGCGTTCAGGTGGAACAGATTGTATTCCGGAAGCCCGGCATTGTCGGTTCCCGCCGGTGCCAGGCCATTGAGGAACTGCGCCTCGCCGCCATCTTCCGTTGCGGGAATGTGCTGCCACTGGAGCGAGATCGAGGCCGGGCCAAGATTATAGCCAAGGACACCGAGCAGACGGTACTTGAACGATGAACCCGTGCTCACGCCCAGCGCGCCGGTTCCCGTGGTGCCGGTGTAATCGATCAGCGGCTGACCGTCGAACGCCCGGATGCTGGAATTCAGGGTATAGCTGCCGTTGAGGTTCACGGACACTCGGCCCGGCCCTGCGGGAATGCTCCAGTTCAGGTTGGCGTCGATGCCAGCCAGTTTGATCTGACCCTCGTTGCCGTAGGTGCTGATAACGTCATTGGTCCTGAACCCGCCGGTTTCGCCGCCAACGCCATCGCTGCGGAAACGGAATACGTCAGCGCAGGTCGATTCTGCATTATTGATCGCCGCCAGTGCTCGTGCCCGAATTTCTGGCGTGTTCAGATCCGCCGCGCTGGTGGCGCCCTGTGCGACCCCTTCGGCTGCCGGGTTGTAGTTCGGGCTGATGCAACGCAGCAGCTGGGCGCCGGCCCCGATTATCGAAATTGGATCGTTGATCGTGATGTTGAAGTAATCGACCGTCAGGTTGATGCGCGACAGTAGTCCGCTGTTGAACGGCGAACGGATCACGGCACCCAGCGTCCACGTGTCTGCCTTCTCGGATTTCAGCAACGTGGCGGAAGAGTTGTAGTCACGGATGTACACCGCGTTTCCGACGCGCGGAGAGTTGGAGAAGCCGCCACCGGTCGCCTGACGCGTCTGGGCATCGGTGGGGTTGTAATAGCTGTTCGCGTTTGGCGTTCCGTCGGGATTGACGATTGGCGCGTATACGCCGCCGTTGTCGCGCGCCATCAGTTCCAGACAGATAGCCTGAACGTCCAGCGCGTTGGATGTGTTGGTGAGCGGGTTGGCCGAGAAGGTATTGCCGCTGCG